>Ga0208264_1000007_pt1 | contig 230897 bp, 193 predicted proteins | sample LakWasMet31_HOW6_2_FD_183873 | JGI IMG/M metagenome (GOLD analysis project Ga0208264, IMG submission 183873) | Freshwater sediment methanotrophic microbial communities from Lake Washington under simulated oxygen tension - Sediment Metagenome... | ecosystem: Environmental > Aquatic > Freshwater... | reverse complement strand
GCGATGGAGAGAACTATCTACAAGGCAGGCTTTCAAGCCTCAGGGTGGGCACGTCTTCTCCACCGCCCTCCCGATGATCAGTCGGGGATTCTGCCGCTTTTTCAAGGCGGAATCGAATATAAGGGTGGGCACGGTTTTTGTGCCCACGCGGATTTGAAGTATTGTGTCGTTGTCGCGACGGTTTGTTTGAATCGGGCTTCACGAAAAATTCTGCCCTATGAAGGGTAAATGCCAATCGGCTCTCCTACCTTTATCCCGTCGAAAACTTCAGTACTCGGAGTGGCAAATGGAGAAAGCCTGTATTTCGGCAAATCCTACGGCTTTCTGTATACATAGCTATACTCGCAAGATAGAATAACAATTAATTGACAACATCATATTTCCCATATATGCATCAGTCTGCACAATCACCTACTCAAAAGGCTCGCCAAGTCTTGATTAATCATTGGGATGGTGAGTTGCCGATCGATCCGGCCGCAATTGCGGAAAAGTTGGGCATTTCCGTGAAACCGGTAACCGGCTGCGACTATAGCGGCAAGGCTTATCAAGAAGACGGCTCCTGGGTTATCGAATACAACGATACTGAATCGAACCTACGGCAGAGATTCACTATCGCCCACGAACTGGGCCACCATCTGATGTCCCACACCGATGCTACCCATCAATTTCGCGACGACCCCAGCAAGTTCAATCTTAACGTCGCTATTCCCGAAGAAACCCAGGCCAATAAATTCGCTGCCGAACTGCTGATGCCGAAACTGGCGATAGAACATTTCGTTTTTAACGAAAACATCAGCTCCTTAAATAAGTTGGCGGAATTGTTTTCCGTATCGACGGTAGCCATGCAATACCGCTTGAAGAACCTTGGCTTGCTGTAGAAAAACCCATGATTGGCAACAGCCCTAGCCCGCAATCGGATCTGAGCGAAGGCTCTATCGCCGAGGATCAATCACTGTTAGGCAAGGATATATTGGCGGAGCAACAGCTGAAGAGAAGATTCAGGACATGGAGCTTTTTCATCGCCTGGAGCTTGAGCATCGTGTTTTTTCTGGCGGTTTTGTGTTTCTCATATCGGTTCTTCGCCCATCCAAACAGCTACTGGACCGCCAAGCCTGTCGAATCGCCGCAAGCCGCGAATCAAAAATCAGCCGTTTCCACGGAAACGCATAAAACGGCCGATGGCGAGGACCATACGGTCAAAGACGCCTCCCCGCAAACAGACTATCCTCTCAATCAATTTCTTGTCCTGCTGGGACTGTTATCCGCCATCGGAACCACCCTGGCGGTCTCGGTCATGCGTTTTTCGTTTGCTAGCGATAAAGCATCCGAAAAAGACAATGGCTCAACGCCCATCAGCCCTATCGCCTCGTCATTGTCCGAATTACTCAACGCGATAATCGATTCACTCAAAAAAGACAAATAGCGGAACATGGTCGCTCGGCTAACACGGCCAAATTCCTTGATACAATGCCGGTCAAGCAAATCACTCGGCGAACAAGCCCTTAAAACTATGCGATTGTTACTGGTAGAAGACGACACCATACTTGGCGACGGCCTCAAGGCCGGCTTGGCGATGGAAGGTTATGCGGTGGATTGGCTGACCGACGGCGCCCAGGCCGACGAGGCCTTAAAACTCAATAAGTACGACCTGATCGTGCTGGATTTGAATCTGCCGCGCATGGATGGCATGAGTGTGTTGAAGGCCATGCGCAAGCGCAAGGACAGCACGCCGGTATTGTTGTTAACCGCCCGCGACGGCGTCTCGGAGCGGGTGGCAGGGCTGGACAACGGTGCCGACGATTATGTCGCCAAACCTTTCGATCTGTCCGAAATTTGCGCCCGGCTTCGGGCCCTGGCGCGGCGTCACGAAGGCCGGGGTTTGCCGATTCTGGAGCACAAGGGCGTCAGCCTGGATCCGGCCGCGCATCAGGTGCATTATCTCGGCAAGCCGGTGGAATTGTCGCAAAAGGAATTCGAAATCCTCAATTTCCTGATGACCCACATCGGCCAGGTCACCTCCCGGCCCCGGCTGGAAGAAACCTTGTACGCCTGGGGTTCGGAAGTGGAGAGCAACGCGGTTGAAGTCCATATCCATCATCTGCGTAAAAAACTGGATGCCAATCTGATCCGTACCATCCGCGGCGTCGGTTATATCATCGACGAAAACTGATGGCATTGCGCTTGCGGCTGGTGCCGCGCTCGCTGAAGAAGCAGTTGCTGCTGTCGCTGCTGTCCTCGCTGTTGCTGGTTTGGGGAGCGACGGCTTTCATCAGCTATAAACTCACTCGCGACGAAATCACCGAGCTGTTCAACGCCGAACTGGCGCAGTCGGCGCGGGTGGTGCATGCCTTCGTCGACAACATGCTGCGACAACGGGCGCTGACCAAGCTTTGGGAGCACGACAAATCCCCCGAGCTGTTCGATACCCCCATCCTCGGCCATAAATACGAACGCAAGATCGCCTTCCAACTGCGGTCGGTCAAGGACGGCCTGGTGCTGCGCTCGGAAAGCGCGCCGGAGTTCGCGCTGTCCTTAACCCGTAACGGCTACAGCGAAACCATGCTGGACGAGCAGCTCTGGCATGTGTTCAGCCTCAGCAGCGAAAACGGCGAGTACGTGATCCATGTCGGCCAGCGCGACGACATCCGCCGGCAGCTAGTAGAAAGCATCGCCGGCCAGCAGGTAATCGGTTTTCTGGTCGCCTTGCCGGTACTGGGGGTGGTGATCTGGCTGATCGTCAGCCGCACGCTGTCGCCGGTCAATCAGCTTAAGGAACAGCTGGCCAGCCGCGAAGCCGGCCATTTGCAGCCTTTGTCGGACGACAAATTGCCGGAAGAAATGCAGCCGGTGGTCAAACAGATCAATGCCCTGTTTGCTATGCTGGAGCAGGCCTTCGCCAACGAGCGTAACTTTACCTCCGATGCATCGCACGAGTTACGTACGCCGCTGGCCGGGATATTGACCCAGGTGCAGGTGGCGCAAAAGACTCAAGATCCGCAAGTACGCGATCAGGCACTGCAAAAAGCCCAGCAGGCGGTATTGCGAATGACACACATGGTGCAGCAATTGCTGACCCTGTCGCGGGTGCAGCATCATAATGCCGTGATCGACAAGCAGCCGCTCGATGTCAATCGGGCAGTGATTGGCGTGATTGCCGATATGGATCATGTCGCCCACGACAAAGGCATCGAGATAGAACTGCAAGGCGATGACGGCATCGCCATCGATGCCAACCCGCAACTGTTACAGATCTTGCTGCGCAATTTGCTGGATAACGCCATCAAATATTCGCCCAGCGGCAGCCGGGTCAAGGTGCAGTTCCGGCGCCTGAAAAATCAATTGTGGTTGAGTGTCGAAGACAGTGGACCCGGCGTTGCCGGCGGCGATTACCAGCGCATCACCCAGCGTTTTTACCGTTGCGTGGAAACCGCAGGCTCCGTGGAAGGCAGTGGCCTCGGCTTGTCCATCGTGCAGCGCATCGTCAGTCTACACGGCGCGGAAGTCGCCTTCGCCAAATCGGTACTGGGTGGCTTGAAAGTACTGCTAAAGTTCGATCTGCCGAATCCTCCCGACGCAAATGCAAAGGATGGTTCAGCTTTACCCGCCGATATGATCTAATCACCGCCCCGTTTCATTACAGAGTTTTTAAAAATGCCGGATGTACAGCTTCGCATGATAGTTAACTGCCTTGGCGCCGCAGCTGCCGGCGCTTGGCTGTCGGCTTGTTCGGTGCTATCCACATCGGACCATGTCGCCGATAAAGCCTTGCCGCCGGCCATCATCAACCCTATCGCCGCCGATGCGGCCGAAATGCGGAATGTCACCGGCTTCGATATTTATGTGGATGGCGAAACCCTGCATGCCGTGTTTAGCGCAGTCGGCGGCGATGCGAAACTGCCGCTGATCGGCTATCTGCATTCCGAGGACGGCGGCCGGCATTGGTCAAAGCCGCAGGAAATCGGCAAACCGTTCGCTTTGCCGGTGGAATCCAAGATCGGCAACGATATTCAGATTGCCGCCTCCGGGGATCAAATATTGGTGATGTGGCAGACCACCGGCGAACTGCCCGGCATGGGGCCTTTGGTGGCGGTTTTCTCGAATGACAGCGGAAAAACCTGGCAAAAAGGCGCCAATCCCACCGGCAGCGAAACAGATCAATCGCACCACGACCTGGCCGCCGACCCGCAAGGCCGTTTCCATCTGGTCTGGCTGGACGACAGGGACGAAAACGGTTATCAGGGCTTGCGTTATGCCCGCTCCGCCGATGCCGGACAGCATTGGGAATTTGCCCAAACCATAGACGACTCCAGCTGCTCCTGCTGTTGGAACCGGCTGTCGATTTCCACGGACGGCCAAATCAATGCCCTTTACCGCGACATGGAACCGCGCGACATGGCCTTGGCGCAATCCGGCGACGCCGGCCAGACTTGGCAAAGGCTGAGCACGGTGGGCGCTTTCGACTGGAAATTCGACGGATGCCCGCATAACGGTGGCGGCTTGAGCCAGGCCGAAAACGGCCCTATCCATAGCGTGGTATGGACCGGCGCGGAAAACCGGGCGGGGCTGTATCATATGCAATCGGCGGACGGCGGTAAAAACTGGAGTTCGCCGCAAGCGGTGGCCGCCGACAGCGGGGCGTTTCACGGCGATATTGCCGCCCTGGATGGAAAACGGGTGGCGCTAATCTGGGACGCCATGGGGCCGGAAGGTTCCACCGTGCTAGTTGCCGACTCGGCCGATAACGGCGCAGTCTGGTCGGCACCGCGCCAATTATCGTCGCCAGGCGTTTCCGCCTCGCATCCGCGTATCGTCGCTACCGGTTCGGGCTGGCTGGCAATGTGGACGGAGCAGAAATCCAAGACGTCCAGACAATGGCTAGCCGCCGTTATTCAATGATTTTGTTACTCAAGAGGTTGTCATGCAAAAACTAAACATAAGAAAAATAATAAAACCCGCGTTATTGTTAGCAGCACTGTTGAGCCCAATACCCGCGCTGGCTCACGCCATTCTGGTGAAATCGCAGCCAGCCAAGGACGAAACGGTCAAAGAATCGCCCAAACAAATCGATCTATGGTTTAACGATGCCGTCAGGAGCGAATACAAGGCCTTGGCGGTGATCGACAGCAGCGGCAAACGCGTCGACAATCACGATGTCGAGCAAACCCTGACCGATGGCTCCCATATCCATGCCACGGTACCGACACTGGCGCCCGGCACTTACACCATCCGCTATCGCGTCGTCTCCGAGGACACCCATATCGTCACCGGCAAATTCGAATTTACCGTCAAACCATAAAGCCGGATTCCCCTTAAACACTGCTTTCATTTTTGAGCCATTAAACATCATGAAAATTCTGCACCTGCGCCTGTTCCGTATCGCTGCACTGTTTTTTTGCACCCTATTGCTGATCGGCTGCGACAAACTCGGTTATACCAATAAACAATCCAACGCCTTGGGCAACCGGCCCGATCTGGATTGCATTATCGCCAACGATTTTTATGCGGTGCATTTCAGCGCCTACATCCAGCCGTCCAAGGACGACAAGAACGCCGATCCGAAAGCGGCTTTCGTGCCCTACTGCCAAAAAATCCCCCGCGCCGGCAAAATGTTTTTTACCGCCGACCTGATCGACCGCGATATCCGCACCACGCCGATCGGCATCCGTCTGGTGGAGGTTGAAAAAACCGGCCAGAAAGCGCCCGACGATATTCGCGAGATTCGCACCGTCGCCGAAATCCCCAGCAAGCTGTATCCGCGCGGCGCCGTCGAAGCCCAGGCCGACATCGATAAAAACGGCGATTACGTGCTGTATCTGTTGATAGGCGAAGCGATGGAAGACGACGACAAATTCCGGGTGCCGCTGGCAGTGGGCGTCGATCCCAATGCTATCCCGATGCATCTGATCGCCATTGCCGCCGTTGCCGGACTGCTGTTGATCGGCCTGCTTTTTCTGCTCTATCTCTACAAATTCAAACCGAAAAAAGCCGATGAAATTAAGCAATAACGGAGACGGCTCGATGAATGCTGTCCGCCAAGGAAAGTGGCTGATTGCCGCCTTGTTGATGCTGCAATCGGCCTGGGTTTACGCACATCCGCCAGGCCTCAGCTCGGTGGATTTGGCTATCAAGGCCACCCAGCTGGACGTCAAGGTGACTTTTGCGCTGCAAGACATTGAAGCCTTCTCACCGATGGACAGCGATCTGGATGCGGAAGTCAGCGATGCCGAACGCGATGCCGCCAAACCCGCCATCGCCAAACTGCTGGCCGAACAACTGCGCATCAACGTCGACGGCAAGGACTATGCGCCGGCCGAACCGGGTCTGGTGAGTTTCGACGAGCAGAATAACGCCCATGTCGAATTTCATTACCAAGCCGCGCCGCAACAGCAACTGCTGCTACAGTCCAAGTTTCTGGCGCTGCTGCCGGAAGGTCATCAACAGTATTTGACTATCAGGAACGCCAACGGCAAAACCTTGAGCGAAAAAATGCTGGGCAAAAACGACAATCAAATCAGCATCCCGCTGGCAGGCGCGGCAAGCGGCGAGCAACAAGCGCCGGCACATTCCGCGTTCGCTGCCTTTGTCGATTTTCTGAAGCTGGGCATAGAGCACATCGTTACCGGTTACGATCATCTGCTGTTTCTGTTCGCGCTGCTGGCCGTCACCCACAGCTTTTGGCCGGCCATCAAGATCATCACCTTTTTTACCGTCGCCCATTCCATCACGCTGGCCTGCGCCGGACTCAACCTGATCGAATTGCCCAGCAGCTTCGTCGAACCCTTCATCGCCGCCACCATCATTTATGTCGGCGTGGAAAACGTGATTCGCGGCGATCATCCCAAGGGCCGGCACTGGTTGACCTTCGGTTTCGGTCTGATCCACGGCTTCGGCTTCGCCAGCGTGCTGCGGGAAATGGAAATTTCCTCGGGCGATACCGGCATCCTGCTGCCCTTGCTATCCTTCAACCTAGGCATAGAAACCGGACAAATCGCCGTGGCCTCGGTAGTGCTGCCGATGATCTGGTGGCTTAACAACAAACCGGCCATCGCCGAGAAATTCCTGAAAGGCTGTTCGGTTTTGGTCAGTCTGATGGGGGCATATTGGCTGCTGGAGCGGACGGTTCTTTAATAGCAATGCTCCCAACCTGAAAGTTGGGAGCACACATAACCAGCCCGATTCTAAAGATCGAATTGACTTGATAACGCCTAAAACAATGCCAGCACCCGCAGGCATTTAAGATAGTGATCGCTGCCGGCATCCGGTTGTAATCGGATGCCCGGCAAGATCAGCCCGTAGCGCAGTCCGGCCTGTTCGGCATCCATCACCCAGCGGCACAATTGGCTGATGCGTTCCTCTACATGATGCCCGGCGGCCGCGTCGTAATCCAGCCAGAGTTCCATACTGCCCGAGCCGCTGTACTGCTTGCTTTGCAGTCCTTGGCCCTTGGCAAAGGCTTTCCAGTGTATCCGCCGAATGTTATCGCCGCTTTGATAGCTTTTAAGGCCATAAAACTCGTCGCCGTTACGCCGGCTTTGGCCTTTTTGCCCGGGCACGGCATCGGTTTCGGGAAAAGGCGCGGAAATCAGTACCGGCTTGGGATAAACCAATACCTTATTATCGAAACGTAACGGCGACCAGACCCGGAACAATCCCAAGGGATAGCTGCTGGAGACGGTCACTGTACCGCAGGCTTGCCAGCCTCTGCGCTGGGCCGGCATGGACAAGGTAATCGACTGGGTTTCCCCGGCAGCCAGGCTAAAGGCTTGGGTATTTTGCAAGGCTATATTCAACTCGAAGCGAGGCTGTTGACCGGGGTTGCCGACGTGAAAGGTAAAGCCGGCCGCCTCCCCGGCAAACACCGGCTGACTGTAACCGGCTTGCACCTCCAGGCCGGCCAGGGATTGGAAACTATGCAAGATGGTGACGAAGAAAATCCCGGCCAATAAAAAGCTCAGCAAGTAAGCCAGATTGTTGTTGTAAACAAAGGCAATCAACAGCAGCAAGCCGATCAACAATACGAAGCCCAATCCACGCAGACTGGGAACAATAAAAATCCGCCGATGCCCGAGCCTGATGGGTCCGGGAACCGGCGCTTCGCCGCTAAAAAAGCGGCTGAGCTTAAAGCGCTGTCTGAGGGTTAACGCTGCTTCGCTCAATGGATAGGCACTTGATCGAGGATGGGAGCCACTATCGCCGCAGAATCGCCGCTGCCCGGCCGCAAGCGATGTCCGGCCACCGCCGGCAACACGGCTTGCACATCCTCGGGCAACACGGCATGGCGTTGATCCATAAAGGCCCAGGCCTTGGCGGCGGTCAACAAGGCCAGCCCGGCGCGCGGCGAGAGGCCGCAGGGATAATCGCCGGACTGGCGGCTGAAGGTAATAATCGCCTGCAGATAGTCCAACAAGGCCGGCGCGGCATGAACCCGCGCAATGTCATCTTGCAGCATGGCCAGTTGTTGCGGCGGCAGTTCCACCGCCAAATTTTCAATCAGGCTGTAACGGGGCTTGCCGATGAGCAACTCCCGCTCGGCCTGATAACTGGGATAACCCAATTCTATCCGCATCAAAAACCGGTCGAGCTGCGATTCCGGCAACGGAAAAGTGCCGATTTGATGCGAGGGATTTTGGGTGGCAATCACAAAGAACGGTTGCGGCAGCGGGTAAGTCTGGCCTTCCACGGTCACTTGCCGCTCCTCCATGGCTTCCAGCAATGCACTTTGCGCCTTGGGGGTGGCGCGGTTAATTTCGTCGGCCAATATCATCTGCTTGAAAATCGGCCCTGAATGAAAGGTAAACACCTGATTTCGAACATCGAACACCGAAGTGCCTATGATATCGGCGGGTAAAATATCGCTGGTGAACTGGATACGTTGATACTCCAGGCCGAACAATCGAGCCAGCGTGTGAGCCAGGGTAGTCTTGCCGACACCGGGAATATCCTCGATCAGCAAATGGCCCTTGGCCAGCAAACAACAGACCGCCAGGCGGATTTGCGGCTGTTTGCCGAGGATAACTTGATTGGCGGATGCCAGCAGGCGATTCAGTGCGTTGTCCATGGAGCCATGAGGATGATTGAATTGGCGCGCAAGTATAGTTCAGCCGTGTTGCGTGTGTTGGCGGATCATTGTATAAGAAGCCGACATTCCGTTTTCAAATGGTTGTAAACGCCCCAACAGCGGCTTTGCCGCGGAGATCATCATGAAAGAGTACCAAGAAGTTCGCAATCATTTAATCGACATGCTGGAAGAACTGGATGACAGATTGGGTAAAATCACCGACGATGTCAGGCATGTCGACAATCCGCCGGAGCAGGATTTTTCCGAACAGGCGGTTGAGTCGGAAAACGATGAGGTGCTGGATGCCTTAGGCAATGCCGCCCGCGACGAAGTCGAGAAAATCAAGCAGGCCATTTCCAGGATCGATGCCGGTACCTATGGCATTTGTTTAATCTGCGGCGAACCAATCAAAAAAGAGCGCCTTAGCGCCTTGCCTTATGCCAACCACTGTATCCGCTGCGCCGAACGCGAAGAGCGGAAATAAACCGTGATCGGACTCGCCGGAATTCGCCATTCCCCGATTTATCCGCTGTTCAAAACCGGGTTAGTTAACTATCCTTGCTCAACTCATTTTATATTCCTCGCCAGGACCTAAGCTATGGACATCGCCGAATTACTGACCTTTTCCGTTAAAAATAAAGCCTCGGATTTGCATCTTTCCGCCGGTCTGCCGCCCATGATCCGGGTGGACGGCGACATTCGCCGCATCAACATTCCCGCCTTGGAACACAAGGAAGTTCACGCGCTGATTTACGACATCATGAACGACAAGCAGCGCCGCGATTACGAGGAGTTTCTGGAAACCGACTTTTCCTTCGCATTGCCCGGCGTGGCACGGTTTCGTGTCAATGCCTTCAATCAGGATCGCGGTGCCGGCGCGGTATTCCGTACCATTCCCTCCAAAGTCCTGACACTGGAAGATTTGGATGCCCCGAAATTTTTTGCCGAGCTCTGCACCAAGCCGCGCGGTTTGATTCTGGTCACCGGCCCGACCGGTTCCGGTAAATCCACCACACTGGCGGCGATGATCAACCATATCAATAACAACGATTATGCGCACATCCTCACCGTCGAAGACCCTATCGAGTTCGTCCACGAAAGTCAGAAATGCCTGATCAACCAGCGCGAGGTGCATCGCGACACACTGGGATTCAACGAAGCCTTGCGTTCGGCGTTGCGGGAAGACCCCGACATCATCCTGGTCGGCGAGATGCGGGATCTGGAAACCATCCGTCTGGCGCTGACCGCGGCGGAAACCGGCCACTTGGTATTCGGCACCCTGCACACCACTTCGGCGGCGAAAACCATAGACCGTATCATCGACGTGTTCCCAGCGGCGGAAAAAGACATGATCCGCTCTATGCTGTCGGAATCGCTGCAGGCGGTTATTTCCCAAACCCTGCTGAAAAAAGTCGGCGGCGGCCGGATTGCCGCCCACGAAATCATGGTCGGTACCGCGGCGATTCGCAACCTGATCCGCGAAGCCAAGGTCGCGCAAATGTATTCGGCCATTCAGACCGGCCGTAAAGACGGCATGCAGACGCTGGATCAAAATCTGAAGGAACAGGTGGACAAGGGTCTGATCACCGCCAAGGCGGCCATGGTCAAAGCCGTCAATAAAGACATCTTCCGTTAATTAAGGAGGCATTATGGATTTCAAGGCCCTACTGGCGCTGATGGTAGAAAAGAAAGCGTCGGATCTGTTCATCACCGCCGGCAAACCGCCGGCGATGAAAATCGACGGCAAGATTGTCGAGATATCCAAGAACAAGCTAACGGCGGAACAGGCCTTAAAAATAGTATTAAGCATCATGGAGCAACGGCAGAAGGATGAGTTCGAGAATACCAAGGAATGCCAGTTCGCCTTAAGCGTGGACGGGCTGGGGCGTTTCCGGGTTAGCGCTTTCACCCAGCGCGATTCCGCCGGGATGGTGTTGAGACGTATCGAAACGCTGATCCCCACCTCCGAAGAACTGCACTTGCCGCCAGTACTGAAAGATTTGATCATGTACAAACGCGGCTTGGTGATTTTCGTCGGCGGTACCGGCACCGGTAAATCGACCTCGCTGGCGGCGCTGATCCGCTACCGCAACGAAAACAGCAGCGGCCACATCATCACCATCGAAGACCCTATCGAGTTCGTACATCCGCATTTGGGCTGCATCATTACCCAACGCGAGGTAGGCCTGGACACCGAATCCTACGAAGTGGCGCTGAAAAACACTCTGCGGCAAGCGCCGGACGTGATTCTGATCGGCGAGGTCAGAACCAGGGAAACCATGCAGCATGCCATCACCTTTGCCGAAACCGGACACCTGTGTCTGTGCACCCTGCACGCCAACAATGCCAACCAAGCGTTGGACCGCATTCTGCATTTCTTCCCGGATGAGATGCACGGTCAGTTGTTCATGGACTTGTCGCTGAATTTGCGCGGCATCGTCGCCCAACAGTTGATCAAACGCGCCGATGGCAAAGGCCGTTATCCGGCCGTGGAAGTGCTGCTGAATACCCCGCTGGTATCGGATTTGATCCGCAAAGGCGAAGTTCACAAGCTCAAGGAATTGATGAAAAACTCTCGCGAACACGGCATGCAGACCTTCGATCAGGCCTTGTACGATTTGTATACCGCCGGCAAAATCGGCTACGAAGATGCACTCAATTCCGCGGATTCCCGCAACGAAGTCAGGTTGATGATCAAGCTCGGCGCCGAAAATGCCAACTTTGATAACGATGATATGAAGTTGACGGAAACCGATGATCAAAACGGTGCACTTTATAAATAAACCGCGATGTTCCAAGCCACTACTGCCAGAGCTCGCCTAGGCCTATAATAGTAAACGATACGGTTCGCACCCAAGTGCGGTTGCCGAGGAGATTTAACCACTGAAAGTTGAAGTGCCATTATTCTGAATCGAAGTATGTTGACACGCTGTTTATACTCGCCGCAAAGACCCGGCAGCTTATTGCTGCTGACACTATTACTGGCCGGCTGTGCCGGCCAGCCGGAAAAACCCGAAAACAACCCGAACCGCGTCAGATCGCCTACTCAACAATCGGCACCCAGCCAATCGAGAACGGCTACCCCCGACTTGCGCCCGTTTGCCGGCGTCGGGCCTTACCGGGCGGCATCGCTAAGCGGCGATTACGCGGGCTATCCGGCCTTGAGCCAGTTTATAGAGCAAATGGTTCAAAAACACGGCTTCAATCGCGAGTATCTGAACGGCGTGTTTTCGCAAGCCAAACGCAAGCAATGGACCCTGGATTATCTGGCCAAGTCCGATCAAGGCTTAAAAGGCAAACCCAGCAAAGGCGGCTGGACACGCTACCGCGCCCAATTTCTCGACGACCGCCATATCGGCAGCGGCGTGGCATTCTGGCAGAAATACCAGCCCACGCTGCAACGCGCCAGCCAGCAGTACGGCGTACCCGCCGAATATATTCTCGGCATCATGGCGGTGGAAACCACCTTCGGCGGCTTCGTCGGCAATCACCGGGTGATCGACGCCCTGACCACGCTGGGTTTCGATTATCAACGCCGAGGCGACTATTTCCGTAGCGAACTGGAAAATTTTTTAGTGATGACCCGTAGCGAAGGCCTCGATCCCGGCAAGCCGGTCGGATCGTTCGCCGGCGCCATGGGGCTGGGACAATTCATGCCCAGCAGTTTTCTGCAATGGGCGGTGGATTTTGACGGCGACGGCCGCCGCGATTTGTGGAACCCGGAAGACGCCATCGGCAGCGTCGCCAATTATTTCGCCCAGCACGGCTGGCAAAATGGCCAGCCGGTGGTATCGCCAACGCGCGGCAGCTATGTCGGCGTCGACAGCCTGGAGCCCGGCATAGACCATCAATATTCGCTGAGTGCGCTGAGCCAAGCCGGCATAGCACCGGCCGGTGGCGACCGTTGCGATTATCCGTTGCGGTTGCTGCTGCTCAGACACCAGAGCCATGACGAATACCTGCTGGGCCATCCCAATTTCTATGTGATCACCCGCTACAACCACAGCACGCATTACGCCATGGCGGTGCATGAACTGGCCCAAGCGATCAAGACCGGATATCTGCGAATGAGCGGGAAAGAGCAAAAACAGATTGCCGGCTGAAAATACCCTAGCGCCGATACAGCGCCGTCGCGATGTCACGGGACTGACATAATCGAACGATATACTGACTTGCAATACTAGAACAGGAAGTCTTTATGCGCATCGCTTGGTTGTTATTTTGTTTTTATGGCTTGTCGTTTTCCACCGCCCATGCCGCCACGCTAATCGATCTCGGCAGTTCAAGTTGCTCGGGCAACCAGTCGTTCGATGCCGGCAGCGGTTTGAGTTTCAGCTGTAGCGGCGACTTTTCACTGAAATCAGGGAGTTTGTGGTCCGACACCAGCATTTCCGTAAGCTCGCTGGGCAATCTTAGTCTCGACGCTTTCACGCTGTCCGCGCCGAGTATCCTGCTGAACGCGGCATCCATTCATATAGGATCAAACGCCACGTTGATCGGCCATATTATCAACCTATCGGCAAATGATATGGTCATCGACGGCCAACTAATTTTATCTGACTCCGATGGAAGCCTTGTGCTGAATTCCGGCGGCGATGTAGGCCTTGGCTCTGGAAGCACTGGCATCAAACTCATCCCTACCGCAGGTGGAGGCATTTCGCTCGGGTCGGGCGGCACTACATCCCTCGTCCCAATTTCAACCTCATTTACCATGCTGCTGACCGGCTTGCTGGCCTTGGTAACCGTCTCCAGGCGATCATTATTCCGCACCGCGCAGTAAACCCTGATAATTCAACGCAACCAAGGCCCTCCGCAGCTGTTTACGGCAACCCGACATTTGCGCGGCCGATTGTGCACGTGCTTATGTCAGGTTGACGATACAAAGTCGAATAGTTAATTTTTTCGCTTCCTAGAAACATTCCACACCGATCCTGGTCTTAATCTTCATCGTTATCGGCCTGAATCGCTCAATCTCCCCCAATCTCCGGCTGAAAATTTAAGTCAAGAGTTAGCTTGCACCGGTGATACCATCGCGTTTTTGCTGGAAACCGCGCCAAAAATCCTCCGGCCTTTTTTCAACCTTATCGAAGAGCTTCAGGTAAGTTAAAAATGGATATGAATCATTTCATGCCGCACGGCCAGTGCTATTTGTGGCAAAAAGATTTATTGCTGCTACATGTGCTATCCGATGCCATTATCGTGCTTTCCTATTATTCAATTCCGATTGCCCTGCTTTATATCGTCAGGAAACGCTCCGACCTCAAATACAGCTGGATTTACGCACTATTCGGCGTTTTCATTTTCTTGTGTGGCACCACCCACCTGCTGAGTATCTGGACGGTATGGGTGCCCGATTATTGGCTGTCCGGTTTCATTAAGCTGTTTACCGCAATCGTCTCCTTGCTGACCGCCGCTTTAATTTGGCCATTGATTCCCAAAATACTGCGGATTCCCAGCCATGACCAATTGATGAATATCAATAAAAAACTGGAAGAGGAGATAGAAAGACACAAAAAAACCGAGCACCAGCTACGTAAACTGTCCTTGGCCGTACAACATAGTCCGAACATGGTGGTGATTGCCAATGCCAAATCCGTCATCGAGTACTGTAATCCGGCCTTTTGCGAAGTCAGCGGCTACCAACTTGAAGAAGTGTTGGGCCGCAAGACCAATCTGCTTAAATCCGGCTTGACCGGACTCGGCACCTATAGAAAGCTCTGGTCCGCCATCCGCTCCGGAAAAGTCTGGCATGGCGAATTCTTAAATCGCAAAAAGGATGGCGAGCTGTTTTGGTGCCTGGAATCGATAGCGCCGGTCAAAAATGCGGAGGGCGTCACCACCCATTTTGTCTCGGTTATTCACGACATCAACGACCGGAAAAAGTCGGAAGAAACCATCAAGCACCTGGCCTATTTCGATCCCTTAACCAATCTGCCCAATCGCACACTGTTCAAGGAACGTCTCGAACAGGCCATCTACCATGGCCGACGCTCGCCTATCCAGTTTGCAGTCATGTATCTCGATCTGGACCGTTTCAAAAACATTAACGACACGCTGGGGCATGTGGTGGGCGATAAGCTGTTACAGGAAGCAGGCCGCCGGATAACCGCCTGCCTGAGAGAGCAGGAAACCGTGGCCAGACTGGGCGGCGATGAGTTTGCGATTATCGGACTGGATTTAAGGGCGCCGTCCGATGCCGGCGAAATAGCCATGCGCGTGGTCAATTCAATTGCCGAACCGTTTCTGATCGAAGGCCATGAGTTCTCCATCAGCACCAGTTTGGGCATCAGCATCTATCCGGATGATGCCACCGACATCGAACAACTGATCAGCCATGCCGACGACGCCTTGTACGCGGCGAAAAGATCAGGCAAGAACAAATTCGAGTTTTTCAACCAGGAATCCAACGCCTTGGCGTTGCGGCGCTTAACGCTTGAAAATCACCTGCGGCATAGCTTGGAACGAAATGAATTGTCATTGGTATATCAGCCCAAGATTAATTTAAAAACGTCGGAAATAGTCGGTGCCGAAGTCTTGTTGCGCTGGAATCCATCCCTCGGCCAGGTCGGTCCCGATGAATTTATTCCTATCGCCGAAGATACCGGCCTGATCGTCGAAATCGGTTCGTGGGTGATACGCACCGCATGCCTCGGCTACATGCAACAACTGCATCGACCGGACAGAGATTTACCGCTGGCCATCAATTTATCCGCCAGGCAATTCAAGCAGGATAACTTGCTGGAAATCATCGATACCATTATTCTGGAAACCGGCATCCCGGCAAATCGGCTCGAAGTCGAGATTACCGAAAGCATGCTGATGACCAACCCGGAACAAGCAATCAAGCAAATGCACGGTTTTAAGGAGCGCGGCATCACGCTGGCGATTGACGATTTTGGCACCGGTTATTCATCGCTGGCCTATCTGCGCCGCTTTCCGGTCGACAAGCTAAAAATCGACAAATCCTTTGTTCGGGATGTATCGATGAATCATGATGATGCCTGCATCGTCGAATCGATTATCGCCTTGGCGCACAGTATGGGGCTAAAAGTCGTTGCCGAAGGCGTAGAAACCGGCATGCAAGTCGAATTTCTGCAAGAAAGGAATTGCGATGAGGTACAAGGCTATTATTTTTATAGACCCATGCCATTGGATGAATTGCGGCAAATTTTGCCTTGATCGATACTGCAAGGCCAGCTGCCAAAATACGGCTGCCGTTAACATCTCTTGGCATCGAAAAATCTTAGATTGCGTTTACATCGTTCTCCAGACCCCTAGACTACAAGCAGTGGCTTTCGACTCCGTTCGGCGAATATCAACCTTCCCGAATAGTATCAATTAATTCCCGAGCGCTCGGCTTTAGCAACAGATATGAGATACTAGCCCCGTTCAACACCCACCCCTGAACACCCATTATCACGGTTCAACATCATTACAGGAGAAACCCATGATCGGATACGTCACACTTGGTACCAACGACATCGACCGCGCCGCGAATTTCTACGATGCCCTGCTCGCCGAATTCGGCGCTACGCGCATCATGGAAACCGACAGGTTCATCGTTTGGGGAACAGCGCCCAACGCGACGGCCTTAAGCGTCATAAAACCCTTCGATGGCCAGCCGGCCACGGTTGGAAACGGCGTGATGGTCGCCTTGTATGTGGACAGCCAGGAAAAAGTCCAGGCCATTTACGACAAGGCGCTGGCGCTGGGCGCCACCGACGAAGGCGCACCCGGCCCACGCGGCGATGGCGGCTTTTACGCCGGCTATTTCCGCGATCCGGACGGCAATAAACTCAATGCATTTTTTATGGGATAAACGGAAGCTCTCAAACCATAGGCCGCCCGATGCGATGCATGCAGACCTTGCCACCGCATTACACGGTGTCGGCGCAGGATTCGTATAGGCGGGCTAGTTCCAAAAGACTGGTTACGCTGGTTTTGTTTAAGACTCTTGCCCGGTGAATTTCGATGGTACGGTGGCTAACGCCAAGCTGTCGGGCGATTTCCTTATTGGAATGACCTGCCACAAGCAAAGGCAGCAATTCCAATTCCCGAGAGGTAAGGCTTTTTAGGCGATTACAGAAAGCTTGCTTTTCCAGGTTCTGTGCATGCTTCTGAACTTCATTTTGCAACACCGTCCGGATGCGGTCGATCAACAGTGCGCTGGGAACAGGCTTGGTCAGAAAATCGACCGCTCCGGCTTTGATTAAACGAACCGTTGTAGGGATATCCCCATAAGCCGTCAGGAAAATAATAGGCAACTGAATACTCCGGCGGATGAGTTCGGTTTGCAATTCATCACCGTTCATCTCCGGCATATTGACATCAAGCAGCAGACAGCCGGGATTGTCCGAACGATAGCTTTGAAGAAAGGATTCGGCGCTCTCAAAGGTCCGGCATGTAAAACCGGCCATTTCCATCACTTGTCCGAGACTATCGCGTACCGCATAGTCATCGTCTACGATATAAACGCATGGCTGAATATTCATGTCACAAAGGGTAAAGTAAAATGGATGCTAATGCCCTGATCAGGGTTTTGCTCTGCCCACATTTTTCCGCCGTGCGCCTCTATCAAGGCGCGGCTGATGGCCAGCCCCATGCCTAAACCAGTCGCTTTGGTCGTGTAGAATGCCTGAAACATTGTTCTAAGGGTAGCCGTATCGGCCACTCCCGTTCCGCTATCGCACACCGTCACCTGCGCCATGCTCGGCTCGTCTTCGGAGCGGCGGCTTGTCACGATCAAGGGGCCGAAGGCCTCTTGCTTATCCTGCATCGATTCCAAGCCATTGCGCAACAGGTTAACCAGCACCTTTTGGATTTGCAAGGCATTGGCCAAAACCGGCGGCAGGTCTGCGGCTAGATTCCGCTCTATTTTAAAAGCCTTGAAGTCACTGTCGGCCCCAACTAAATCGAGCGCATCGCAAACCGAAACATTGATGTCAAGCGGCTCGCTGACAATCTCGCCTTTATGCAACAGGGTCAATAATTGCAGAATGACCTGCCCGGCACGCTGGGCTTGATGGGAACAGCTTTCCAACACCTGGGACAGCTTTTGCGGGTTCAGCTTGTCGGTTGTCAGCATATGTTGCGCCACATCGGCATAAGAGGAGATAGCCGCCAGCGGCTGATTCAGTTCGTGGGCAATAGCCGCAGCCGTCTGGATAGCAACATGCAGCCTGAACGATTTTTCCATCTCGTCGCGCCGTTCGTTGAGTTCTCTTTGCTTCTTATAGTCGGTAATGTCTAAATTGATGCCTAGCATACGGCAAGGTTCGTTATTTTGATCCCTCAGCACTAGGCCGCGAGAATGAATCCAGCGGTACGAACCATCCTTGTGACGCAGACGGAACTCCATCTCGTAGACGGGTTGGCGACCGGCGATATAGTTTTCGGTGGCCGCCAAAACCATTGCCCGGTCATCGGGATGTAGGCGAGGCACCCATTCTTCCCACCGGTTAAGCAAGTCGTTCCCATCAAAACCGATTTGGCGTTTCAGCTCCGGCGATAAGAATAAATTGCGAGACATCGGATCCCAATCCCAATAACCTGCTTTCACTTCTTCGACGATAAGAGCCAAGCGTGCTTCGGTTTTTCGCAGCTCTTCCTCGGCCTTGCGGCGCGCCGTAATATCCTCGCAGGAAATAATAATGCCGCCTATCTCCCCTTCCTGATTGCTCCACGGGCAAGCCATCCAGCGCAGCCAATGCCGGCTGCCATCGGCTTGAACCCACAATTCGTCGTCGTTTTTCAGAAACCCGCCGGCTTGTGCCTGACCAAGAAGCTGTTTCCACTCGGCGGCGATATCGGGGTTAACTTCATAGTGGTTACGGCCAGCGACATCGGCATAACCACGCCCAAATTCATCAACCCAGCGCCGACTAGTGACCAGATAGTTCATCTCACGATCAAGCATGGCAATGCAAACAGGCGCCTGCAGGATAAACAGCCGGAGCTGGGCCTGGCTTCTCTTTAACGATTCTTCGGTTCTTTTCAGCGCCGTGATGTCCAGAAAAGCACCTACCGCTCCGCGCGGCTCTCCGTCATCGTCGAATATAGGCGATGCACTGCAGAGCACCGTGAGAGTCTGACCGTCCGATCGGACGATATCCAAAATCTGATTGCTGACCGCTTCGCCATGCATGGCGCGCTGCAAAGGCAGTTCGTCGATGGCCCGTTCTTGCCTGTCCTGAATGACACGAATAGCAGGCGGAAACTGACTCTTCATGGAAAGCTCGGCGCGCGGCGGCAAGCCGAGCATCCTTTCCATGGCCCGATTACCGCGGATAGAATGGCCCGTCGAGTCATCGGCGATGGCTATTCCGATAGGCACGGTATTGAAAATAACCTGCATTTCCTCTGCCCGGCGCTGCAACCTTTGATTCAATGAAACAATATTCCGTTCAGCCTGTTTTCTCTCCTCGATATCGACGACATGTACCACTATGCCTTTAACAGTCCCAGTTAAATCCTGATGCGGAATATAGCTGGCATGTACCCAGCGGGGTTGGCCCTCTGCATACGGGATTGCCTGATCGAAACTTGCCTGTTTGCCGGCAAGCGCCTGAAAAAAATAAGGTTGAACGATGTTCCAGGCTGTTTCGCCGATAATTTCCCTCACCTCATGCCCAAGGATATGTTCGGCGCTCAAGCCAAACCAATTTTCGTAGGTTTTATTGACACGCAAATACCTGCAATCGGTATCCACATAGGAAATTAGTGCCGGGGTCGCATTCATGATCAACCGTAATTGGCTTTCCTGATCGCGTAGTGCCGTTTCAGCAAGTTTACGTTCGGTAATATCGCTTTCCGACCCGGCCATGCGGATGACTTTCCCCGACTTGTCTTTTTGAGCAATACCGCGATCCAATATCCATTTCCAGGAACCGTCTTTACAACGAATCCGGTATTCCTCGCAAAATACCGGGCTTTTCCCTTCGAAATGCGCTTTCACGGCGGCAAGGACCCGCGCCACGTCATGGGGATGAATATTCGCGCTCCATTCCGCCTCGTCGTTACCGACTTCGTCTTCCGTAAGACCGCGCAATGCTTTCCAATGAGAGGAAAAATGCACCCGCTTGTTGAGCACATCCCAATCCCAGATAGCATCCTGAGCACCTTCCAGCACCAGTTCGTAACGTTCGATACGGTCCTGCAGCTCTCTCTCCGCATGAATGCGTTCGCTGACGTCCTGAATATAGCCATGCCAAAGAATACTGCCGTCCATCTCGCGCTGCGGCATGGAATGGCCTTCGATCCATATTTCGCCTTTGATCGGATGATGGTAGCGGAAAGTATCTCGCCAGGGTTGCTGGGTGCGGGCGGATTCAGCGATGCTGTCATTGACATGGCCGACATCGTCGGGATGAATGCGGGCAAAAACCGGGCTAAAATCCTCCGATACCGCATCGAAACGGAATCCGTAAATGGATTCAAAAACCGGACTGGCGTAGGGCATGCTGGCAGTCCCATCCGGACGCAAGCGGAAAGAACAAATCAGCCCAGGTACCGTCGCCGCAACCTTGGCCAGCTGATCCTGCAGCCTTATCTGTTCATTTAAGGCAAATTTTGCGCGTTCCCGTTCCGTAATATCCCGCAGAATAGCGGTATACGATGGCTCGCCATCCACCTCGCATTTTGAAATCGAGACCTCCAGGGGAAAGTCTTCGCCATTGGCACGCAGCCCTCTGATAATAAGCCCTTCGTCAGATGTACGATGCGCGCCGCCAGAGCGCCCAATGGCTCCACCATGCCTACCAATCGAAGGGAAACACCACTCCGGGATGAATCGCTCGATGGATGATCCAATGGCTTCCTCGGCCCTAAGGCCAAACATGCTTTCCGCCGCGATATTGAATAGCAATATATGTTGATCGGCACCGATAACGATAAACGCATCCATAGCCGAGTCAACAATCCCGGCATAGCGCTGCTGGCTTTCCATTAGCGCCTGTTCGCTGCGCTTTCGTTCGGTAATATCCTGCGTGGTGCCGAATCCGCCCAGCAAATTTCCCTTTTCCCCGAACTCCAGCAAGGCTCTTTCCCGAACCCATTTCACCTGGCCCGCCACAATCAACCGGTGCACGACATCGTAAGGCTCCCCGCGCAGTCCTGCTTGCCACATCTTGTCGACGTATTCCCGGTCATCGGGATGCACGGCGGCGAGAAAGGTTTCGTAGGTCATCGGCGTTCCCTTGGGAACGCCGAAAATACGGTGATTCTCGTCGGACCAGCTCAATTCGTTACGCTGCACATTCATCCGCCAACTGCCGATTTGTCCAATGGCTTGCGCGTGATCCAAATCCTGCGTTATGTCGAACAGCGCCTTGGCCGATCTTCTATGGAAACTGGTTGTGGCGATCATGACCGCCGATACCAAACAAAAACCTATATTCAATATTAATATATCGTGGCGCCCAATCCCGCTTGGAAACAAAATAAGCACATTGACTGCAACCAAGGACAAAGCCGTCGCCAGAATTCCGGGATTTTGTCCAAACCAAAAACAGACCTGGATAATCCCGAAAAACAACAACAAGAACGCGGCCCGTTCGCCAATCACAGGAATATAAATTGTCGCTGCAGTGGCGGCGGCGACTGTCAGCACCGCCAAGCCGTATCCCAACAAACCAGAAGGCTTGGTAAAAACCCGCTGCATCAATAGATCGTTTAATCGCGTAACAGTCATTTTATCTGGCCGGCAATGCTTATTTAGAAGCGACAACAAGAGACACTAATCGCTCATGGATTTAACCATAGCGTCTGTCAACGCACAAAACCGACGCTAAACCACAATCCATAACCGGCACTTATATGTACCAAGAATGACCTACGAAACAACAGCCCTTCGTCACGAATATAGCTTAGTCGGGTTTCATATAGCGACTATTTGTAATCCCTTACCCGATTTTATCCGCAAATCCACAATGCTTAACTTTCTACAATGGCAGGCAATGCAATGAACTTTTTCAAGCGCGCCTTATCCTCTGAAGCGAGCAGGCAAACAAAGCGATGAACCATGCTTCCTGATTTTCAGCACTAGGGCCGGTTCGCAGAGTTTTAGCGCCCATCTCGCCTTGGTAAACCGAAAAATAAGGCAGTGCCTATCTCTGCAACCAGCCCAAATTGGCCTGTAAGTAGTTGCCCTTATACTAGTTTGACAAGCTGCATGTTACAAAATACCACCAAATTTATACTGTTTAAGCTTTTTAACGCCGAGTTCCTTTCACTGATTTATCGAACGCTCCGATAAGCGAAGGCTGAGAGCCTGAGGGGAATTGAGTCGTTCGTATATTTCTAAATAAAACGCAAGCCACCCGTTGGCAAGAAATATGGAGATTACCGATGGCTAACCATGATATTCCCAGACAAAACCATCTGCTTGGCGTCTTACCGGCAGAGCACTATCAGCACCTGTTTCCTCATCTGGAACTAGTCTCGTTGTCGAACAAAGAAGTGCTGTACGAGACAGGAGAAAAACTGCGTTACGCTTATTTCCCAACGGACTGTATCGTATCCAAGCAATACATCACGGAGAATGGTGCGACGGCGGAAGTGGCCGTGATCGGCAACGAAGGTATCGTCGGTGCCGCACTGTTCATGGGCGGCAATACCATGCTCAATAGGGCTATCGTAGTGAGACCGGGCAATGCCTATCGATTGAGGGCGGAGCGACTGAAACAGGAATTCCAGCGAACCGGGGGGCGACGGAATGGCGTCTTGCACCAATTATTGCTCCGTCATACCCAGGCGCTGATTACCCAACTATCGCAAACGGCAGCCTGCAATCGGCATCATTCGATTGAGCAGCAATTCTGCCGCTGGCTCCTGCAAAGTCTCGATCGACAAGCCGGAACCGAATTGAGCATGACCCATGAATCGATCGCCTCATTATTGGGCGTGCGGCGCGAAGGCGTCACCGAATCCGCCAGAAAACTGAACCGAGCCGGATTAATCGACTATAGCCGCGGACACATCTCGGTACTAAACCGCTACGGGTTGGAAGCGCGGGTTTGCGAATGTTACCGAGTCATCAAAACCGAATATGATCGGCTGTTTCCGTGTGTGATTGCCCCCTTCTCTTCACACTGCGCATTAGAACGATCGATTAGCATGCAATTCGCAAAGCAGACGAAGGAGCTTGGTTTCTATGAGAAAAAGTTGGGCGATAAAACCGGCAGAATTGCCATTCATTAGCCCGCCATGAGCGGAAAGGCACGATGACGATACTCTAATTTGATGTCGTGAAGATATTGGTAACGCCGAAGACTTTCGGCAGTTTGGCAAGCCTATCCACACTATCGAAACCTAATTTAACCAACAGAGAGTCGACACTATGAGCGCCGCACTGAATAAATCCAATATTCCTCTACCATGGGTGGCGGACGACTCGATCATCACCTTGGAGGGCACACCACTCCCCCGGCAATATCAGGGCCGGACATCCGGCAAAGAAACAGGCGAACAAGCTATGCCGAAGGTTATGCCCTCGGCGGCGGATAACGCCAGGCTTTTCGGCCATACGCTCAACTGGAGAACCCTTAATTACGTGGTCAATAAAATAGATTGGAAATTACCGAACTGGAGTTCCGCTGCCGCATTCCGCACCTTCCGCAATCAACAAGCCAGCGGCCGGCAAGACCTAAAGCCCTTGGAGCTACTACGCGAAACCGAGGCTAAATACCGTACGCTGGTGGAACAAATCCCAGCGATAACCTATATCGCTTCGCTGGAAACGCCGGGGAAACTGTTATATCTCAGCCCACAGATTCACCAACTGGGTTTTCCGCCCGAATACTGGCTTGACGATCCACGAGGCTTGCTGAAGCAAGTCCATGCGGACGATCTATCCATTACGATTGAAGCCTACACCCATGCCTACGAGTATCGCGCGCCATTGCGCTGCGAATACCGGCTGATCAAGGACGATGGACAGCCGCGCTGGTTTCTGGATGAGGCCAATGTCGTGCGCGACGAGAACGGCGAACCTTTGTTTTTGCAGGGCGTCCTGGTCGACATCACCAAGGACAAGGAAATCGAACAGGAACTGTACTATTACCGTCGTCGCCTTGAGGTACTGGTGACTCAACGCACGGAGCAACTGGAAAAACAATGTGCCATTCTCCAAACCGCCAACGCCAATCTGGACAAGGCATTGTCCGAGCTCAAGCAGGCAAATTCGGCTTTGCACACCAGCGAGGAACGCTTTCGATTGTTGCTGGAATCCGCCGGCGAAGGCATCCTAGGGCTTGATGCCGAGGGACAATGCACCTTCGTCAATCGTGCGGCACTGACGATGCTGGGCTATGCACCGGAAGAACTCCTGGGACAAGACACCCATGAGAGGATTCACCCTGACGGCGCGGATGGCTTACCCATCTCGGCCGAGCAATGGCGTGTCTACGATGCCTTCCGCAGTTGCATTCCGCAACGAAGCACTGAGTTATTCCGGCGCAAGGATGGCCGATCTTTTCCGGTCGAGTGCTCATCCTATCCAATGAAACTTGGTGGACGGGTTGATGGCGCGGTACTGATGTTTTGGGACGCAACCGAAGCTCAGAACCTGATAAAAAGCTTGTCTTACCAAGCCAGCCACGATCCGCTTACCGGACTCATCAACCGGAAAGAGTTTGAGCAGCGGGTAGTCAGAGTATTGTCAAGCGCTCATAAGGACCAGACCGAGCATGTGCTGTGTTATATCGATCTCGACCACTTTAAAACCGTCAACGATACCTGCGGCCACGCCGCCGGCGATGAATTGCTACGAGCCTTGGGGGCGCTGTTGCTATCCAAGCTGCGGCAGCGAGATACCTTGGCAAGACTAGGCGGAGACGAATTCGCGTTGTTGCTGGAACATTGCACGCTTGATCAGGCCGGGAGCATCGTCGATGACCTCTGCGAAAGCCTGCGCAACTTTCGTTTCACCTGGAACGGGAAAGATTTTTCGATTAGCGCCAGCATCGGCATGGCGGCATTAACCGGCGTCGATAAGGATGTCGATGCCGTGCTAAATACTGCCGACACGGCTTGCTATATGGCTAAGAAAAAAGGACGCAACCGGACCTATATTTTCAGATCCAGCGATGACGCGCCCTGCGCATAAGCGGCTCAGTTGGATAAAGCTCGCTTATGCAAATAGCCCCAAAATTAAACTTTGCCGGCAACTCCTCCAGCAGAGGCTTTATCCGCAAACGTCGACAGTCAACCCAATCCCTAACAGGATTTTCAATAGTTCCAAAGATTCGGCAATGGTACTAGCCTATAGCCAACCGGCAACATCGCAATCTAAACCAGGCGTTTAGCAAGCAAAGTCAGGATAGCGGCTTCGAATTTACGGACAATACCGGCTCCCAACCAGTCATCGCGGAGATGAAAATGAATGTAGAGATTGTCGAACTGCCTGCGGTCAACGTCGTTTATATGCGCCATATCGGCCCTTACGGACCCGCCATCGGCGCCTTCTGGAACACGGTATTTATGCCTTGGCTGCAGGCCAACGGCTTGGCCTACCGGCCGCGTTACGGCATCGGCCATGACGATCCGAGTACCACTCCACCGGAGAAATGCCGATACGATGCCTGTGTCGAGGTGGACGACGGTTTTATCGCTACCGGCAATGCCTTATCGGCAAAATTGCCGGGCGGGCGTTATGCGGTAGCAAAATTTCACGGCCAAACCTCTGAGATCGCTGCTGCCTGGATAGCGTTGTTTCGCGACTGGTTACCCGCCAGCGGTATGCAGTACGATGCCCGCCCGTGCTTAGAGCGTTATCCGCAACATACCCAGTTCAATCCTAAAACCGGTGTTTTCGAGTGCGAACTGTGCATCCCTGTCAAATCGCTATAGATAACGTCAAAGCGAAATAAGACGAGATCGGCAGCACCGGGCTAACGGTTTCTCTAGGTTGAAATCCGCATGCTATGCTAAGGTTCGCTTCAAAAATCCATTCCATAACGGAGCAAACCATGCCTAAATTCGTAAGCGTTTTTCTTCTGCTGGCGACGTTGACTTTGTCGGGTTGCGGCTATAACACATTTCAGGTTCAGGACGAGCAGATCAATGCCTCCTGGGCGGAAGTGCTGAACCAATATCAGCGCCGCGCCGATCTGGTGCCCAATCTGGTCAATACCGTGAAAGGCTACGCCAGTCACGAGAAGGAAGTGCTGGAAGCGGTGACGGCCTCGCGCGCCAAGGTCGGCGCGATTCAGGCCACGCCGGAACTGGTCAATGACGAACAGGCTTTCGCCAAATTTCAGGCGGCGCAGGGCGAATTGACCTCGGCCTTGTCGCGGCTGCTGGTGGTTTCCGAAAATTATCCGCAACTCAAGGCCGACGCCAATTTCCGCGACTTGCAGGCGCAACTGGAAGGCACCGAGAACAGAATCACCGTGGCCCGCAACCGCTATATCGCCGCGGTAAAGGAATACAACATCACGGTACGCTCCTTTCCCAGCAACCTGACGGCGATGCTGTTTAGCTATAGCACCAAGCCTTCGTTTAGCGTCGAGAACGAAAAGGCCATTTCGACGGCACCTACTGTCGATTTCGGGAAATAGCATGCCGAGACTTCCAAGGCATTCGATGCTTGGGATTTTGCTCACCGGCCTTTTGGCGCTTAACGCGGCGTTTGCCGAGGTGGCGGTGCCGTCTCTTCAGCACCGGGTCACCGACCTGACCAAAACCCTGAGCGACGAACAGCAATCCATCTTGGAAAATCGCCTGGCGGCATTCGAACAGCAAAAAGGCAGCCAGATTGCGGTATTGATCGTGCCATCCACGCAACCCGAAGATATCGCCCAATATTCCATTCGGGTCGTCGAGCAGTGGCGACTGGGCCGCAAGAGTGTCGATGATGGCGTGCTGATGTTGCTCGCCAAGAACGACCGCACCACGCGCATCGAGGTCGGTTACGGGCTGGAGGGCGTAATTCCGGATGCGATCGCCAAGCGCATCATCGCGGAAATCATGATTCCCCGGTTTCGCCAGGGCGACTTCGCCGGCGGCATCAATGCCGGCGTGGACAGACTCATCGGCCTGATTCAAGGCGAGCCTTTGCCGGAACCCCGGGCGACCGGTATTGAGGATAGTCGGCTCAATAAGTATTTTTCTCTACTGTTTGTGTTGGCAATCGCGGGCGGCTTTATTCTGCGGGCCATATTCGGACAATTTCTTGGCGGCTTAATCAACGGTAGCTTGGTTGGATTAGCGGTTTGGCTGCTGGGTGCCGGCTTGATCTTGGCATTGTTCATCGGGTTTATGGCATTCCTGTTCACCCAAAGCAGCGGCCGTGGCGGAACCGGCGGTTTTGGAGGAGGCGGCTTCGGCGGAGGCGGATTCTCCAGTGGAGGGGGATTCTCGGGAGGCGGCGGCGGTTTTGGCGGCGGCGGCGCCTCCGGGAGTTGGTAGCACATGCAAATCAAAAGATTCTTCAAACATATTTTTTGCGGACCGTGGCGAGTACGCCTGGCCTTTCCCCAAAGCAGCCTGAAGGCCATCGAAGCGGCAATTGCCGACAGCGAGTGCTCGCATCTGGGCGAATTGCGTTTTGTCGTAGAAGGCGCGTTGGACGTCGGCGAGCTGTGGCGCGATTTAACGCCGCGTCAACGGGCGATCGAAGCATTTTCGCAATGCCGGGTATGGGACACCGAACATAATTCCGGGGTACTTGTTTATCTATTATTGGCCGACCGCCAAGTGGAAATCGTCGCCGATCGTGGCATTCATGCCAGGGTAGGCGAAGCGGTCTGGGCCGATATTTGCCACGGCATGGAAACACGCTTTCGTGGCGGCGAGTTTGAGCGCGGCATCATCGAAGGCATCGCCGCCATCACGACGCTGTTGCAAAGGCATTTTCCGGCCCGGAATACCGATAATCCCAACGAAATGGCCGATGCGCCCATCGTGTTGTAGGTTTGAAAAACCTGCGTTATTGATGATCGATCATACGATCCGGCGGATGCCGTTGAAAGAGGAGAAGGGCTGCTCTGCAATTTGCGAGCGGCATCATCCATGCTAAAGAAATCCAATCGCTCCAAATTGTAGCTCGGCTTCGATTTATTGAACCTGATGAACGAAAACCTTGTCTGCTATGGCAGAGGTACAAGATAGGATGTTTTCATTTGCATTAAACTAAACGTGGAGCACGGTTATGAAACATTACCCTTTAATAATGATTGGACTTCTGCTTTTTTCCGCAACAACGCTGGCAGTCGAGAAAACCAGTCCTAAACATATTGATGACGTACAGCAACGTACACAAAAAATGCTGCCCTTTGCATTAGACGAAACCCTGCAAACATTCACCAAAACCGTTCACGGCGGCGTTCAGCATGTTGTCGCCAAATCGCCAGACAATACCGAACAAATCAAATTAATCCAGGCACACCTGTTTAAAACTACCAATGAGTTCAAGCGCGGCGATTTTTCCGTGACTGAACGTATGCATGGCCCAAATATGCCGGGTCTTGCCCAATTAAAATTGGCAAAACCCGACGATATAAAATATGAATATAAAGCGCTGGAAAATGGCGCGCAGATTCATTATTCGACGGAATACCCCCAGTTTGTTCAAGCACTCCATGAGTGGTTTGAAGCGCAGGCGAGCGAGCACGGCAGCAATGTCATACCCGGACATAATCAACACCATGCAACACCTGCGGATTGAATTGAACTAACTTCGGCAATCCTTTTGATGCGTATACGCCCCAAAGCCTAAGCTTCTTGAAGTGGACACAGCGTTTGCAAAGACCATGGATGGTCTCGAAGGCGGAAATACCCGGAGTTCGCAAACAATGAACGATACCAGCCGCTAACCGAAAGTCAGCCTATTCACTGACTCCATTACATGCGGCGGTGCTTTTCCTCAACCATTTCGTCGATATACTGCATAACTTCGGCGCTGGCCTGTTCGGCAAGTCCCATCTGGTTGATGATTTCCTCCAATTTCTGGGCGTCGCTTGGCCAGTCCTCACGGGAAATGGCGTACGCTTGCTGAGTAGTGGTATGTACATCGCGATGAGGATGGTCGAGCTTGCTATAGGCATGGGTCGTTCTGAATTTATCGTAACCGATGCCCTCAAAATACCATTTGCCTAAGCGGCAGTTGTGGTTATCCACCATGATGGCCTGATGCTGCGGACAATCCTGGGGATTTTCGATAGCAATATAGCCGTTTTGCTTATAAACGATGTGATCCAGCTTGGTCAGCAATCCAAACGATTTATCCTTGGCATAGGTGGTGTAACCGACCGATGCTTTTGCCGATTCCGACAGATCGGAAAATTGATGCCGGAAAGAGCTGACTTGGGTCATGATCTCCTGGGAAAGCGATGCCGAACTATCCGCTTCCAAATGCATTTGCTCAACACGTTTGTTGAACGCCTTCAGGGTTTTCGAGACTTCCAGCGCCGCATCCTTGGTGTGTTCCGACAGATTTTTAACTTCATCGGCCACTACCGCGAAGCCGCGGCCATGTTCGCCAGCCCTGGCCGCTTCAATCGAGGCATTGAGCGCCAGCAGATTGGTCTGATCGGCAATGCCGGTAATCATCGATAACGACTCTGTGATTTTTTTGCTGTCGCTGATCAACGCGGTAATCACGTCCGATACCGAGTGGACATTTTCGTTGATATTGGCAAGCGAACGGCTGATGGTTTCCACGGTTGCCAAACTGGATTCGGCATTTCGCCCGGTTTCAGCGGTAATGGTCTCAACTTTTTGCAACTGCTCGGTAATATTCAGCAAGTCGTTTTGATTGCCTTTCAGATTACTCAACAAATTGCTGGTGTTAAGGGAGTGCAAACCCGCCGACAAACGCCGCCTTACCATCAGTCTTTCGTTTTCGCCCATATGGCTTAGGGCCAAATTCATATCCTTGGCGGATTTTCTCAATAGCCCAGGAAAACCATCCACCAGTGCAAAACGGTCGTAATTGCCCTTGGCGGCATGATGGAAACAAGCATTGATCTCCTTAAAATACGATTCCAGAATATCGAGCGTTTCGTTCAATTCCCAGGCTACTTTGCCCAACTCGCCCAAGCCGCGCGTGCCGGTAATGCGGTGATATAACTCGCCGCGATTGGTGCTTTGCAGCACCTTTTCCATGCTTTCCAATACGTCGAGATTTTGTTTGGCGGTCTGCCAAATATAGAAGGCGACCAGCGGCAAGGGAAGAGTCAATCCCAGCGCCAGCCATGAGAAACCCTTTTCGAATAATATATAAGCAAAGAGCGCGGCACCGGAAAACAGAATGCCGACGACAGCATAAGTGACCCGAGTTTTTAGGAAAGGGATGTTGGCACTGGAATTATTCATGAATTAAATACCATTAGGCTTGTACAGACTCAATACCAAGCTATCGTAACTTTTAGCGCCGGTTTGCTTGACGACATCGAACAAATATTCAACGGATTTGTCGGGCGCTTCTTTGACCGAACTGCGCTTTTCAATGGCCAGCATTTCTTTGTATACAGGACTCAGCACTTCCAAAGCCGAACGAGGCGGATTGCGACGCACCGAATAATAGCCCTGTAACTTGCCGTCTTTGTCGTAGTCGGGAGTTATATTGGCAAACACCCAATAAAAAGCCCCATCCGCGCATAAATTTTTAGCAAAACCGAAAAATTCGTTGCCGGCTTTAAGGGTATTCCACATGAAACGGAATACGCCGCGCGGCATATCGGGATGTCTGATTATATTGTGTTGAACGCCTAACAGTTCGTGCTCGGGATAGCCGGCAATTTCCATGAAAATGCGGTTAGCGTAGGTTATGCGCCCCGATATGTCGGTTTTTGAAACGATAAAATCTTCATCGCCAAGCCGTCTCTCCGTGTTGTTAGGTGTAATAGCAGATTTCATAAGCCATACCTTTTTATTGTTATTGTTATTGTTATTGTCCGTAACGATTCTAAGCTGTTTTTAGAAAAACGCTAATCTGAACCGCCATTTCCATACGGTTTGTCGACAAATATTTTTTAAACTTGAATCGCCGGGTATTCTTCAACTGGTTTTGACAATAATATCTTCCAAAACATTGGCTGTATCGTGAACCTTGTCGGCGGCATTGGATAAATGCCGGTAGAGTTCGCGCTGCTTGAACATGTTCAGATAGTCATTCCCCTGAAACAACTTGGCGATGGCCTTGCGGTACATTTTTTCGATGCGCCGTTCGGAGTGCCTCGCCGCAAAAGCGTGCTGCTCGGCATTCCTGGGGTTTTTATCCAGCTCGAAAAAACCTTGTTCCAAGGCTTTAATGCCGACTTGCAATTCGACGACCATGGCCTTGGAGCATTCATCGGGCTGCAACTGCAGTGCTTTCATCTCGTTATAGGTGCTTTTGCAATAGGTGACGATGCTGTCCATCGCGGCAATAGCCCGGTAAATATCCTCGCGGTCTATCGGGGTGGCAAAGGAACTGTTGAGCTGATGCAAATTAGAGATACGTAGCCGGTCGGCTTCGTGCTCGTCTTCTTTCAACATTCTGCCGGCATCGAGACTCTCGTTGACCATAAATCTAACCAGATTGTCGCCGGTAATACTGACCTGGTGGCTTTGCTGATACAACAAATGGTAAAAGTCGGGCGTTTTCGGAAAAATTTGCTGCAAAAGCCTGGCAGCCAGCGAAATGCGAGGCGTTGACATATTCATACCTGCTGTAAGGTTTCGAAAAAATAACTCAAGACAATAAAAGTTAAGCCGGCAATCAGCGCAGCGCCGGGAATAGTGATCAGCCAGGTCAGAAGAATTTCTTTTGCTTTCCCCCAACGTACGGCTTTGGGATGATCGGAAGCGCCTATCCCCATAATCGAGGAGGCGACCACATGCGTCGTGGAAACCGGCGCCCCCAGCAATGACGAACCCAGAATCACGCAACAGGCAGTCAGTTGCGAATTCAAGGCATGTACCGGCCTGATTTTGTAAATGGCAAACCCCAATGTGCGAACAATACGCCAGCCGCCCATCAACACACCGGTCGTCATCGCCACCGCGCAAAGCAGCATCACCCAGAGTGGAACCACAAAACTGTCGAGATTGCCGCTGAGTAAGAGGATGAGAGTCAAAATCCCCATGCTTTTTTGACCGTCGTTTGCGCCATGTGAAAATGCCAAACCTGCCGCCGTCAGCCATTGCGCATTGCGCAGATGCCGGTTGATTTTAGGGCGCGCAGCCCTGAGCAAAAACATCACGACCCTCTGGATTAGAAAACCCAGCATAAATCCCAGCAGTGGTGAAATACATAAGGCGACCAAAATTTTGCTGACGCCATTGAAATGGCCCTGGCTCATTTCATCTATGCCCCATACGACATGATTGCTGCCAACCGAAATGGTAATGGCTCCGATCAAGCCTCCGACCAGTGCATGGGAAGAAGAAGAGGGAATACCGCGCCACCAGGTAAGCAGATTCCAAGCTGCGGCGGCAAAAAGGCCGGAGACGATAATCAATAGCGCGCGGTTTTTGGGAATATCGGATAAATCGACAAATTTGCCTATGGTGTTGGCAACAGCCGTGCCGCCCAATATAGGCCCAAGAAACTCAAAGAAAGCCACCAAAACCACTGCCTGGATTGGCGTCATGGCTCTGGCGGCAATAATGGTAGCGATAATATTGGAGGCATCGTGAAAGCCATTGGTGTAATCGAACACCAGCGTAATCGCAATTGCCAACCCAACAAGTAGTAGCAAGACCTCCAAAATAAAGGCTATCCCCGGACGATATTAGTTAACAACGTTATGACCCCGTTGTCTCATGCAACTTCTATAGGCGTTTTTGTATCTTTCGTTGGCTTGGTATCCTTGGTGCGCCCCACCGCCAATACCACCGGCCGCCGCACCAATCGCAGCCCCCGTGCCGGGATTGCCAGCTATCGCACCCACGGCAGCGCCACCGGCCGCACCAACCAATCCCCCAACGCCGGCACCAATCGCGGCTTCCTTGGCGACACCTCCAGTCGCTTGGTCGGCCAGTTGCCCACATTCGCTCATATCCTGGTTCAGACGGTAGGCGTTGCGGTCGTTGTAGGTATCGACTTGTGGCGTCCAGCCGGTTTGCGCTGCACATGCCGACAGCAACAAGCCACCGGCGATAGTCGAAATAAGCGTTATTTTATTCATGATGAACTCCTTTGGTTGAATTAAAAAATCAACTTCCAACTCGAGATTAGTTGATTTTATGCTAATTGGAAACTTAAACCATGGTTTTGTTCCAAGTTAATCGACTCTGATCAAAATTGTTTTCCACAAAATCATCCAATAAACAGAGACATTTATACGCGCCCATCGGCTTAAATCCATAGACTTAAAGATGGGATTCTACTTAAGGGATGGAGCCGTAACGTTGTGAACATCACAGAATGACGTTTTTGACAGGGGACGGAATTTTAGAAAGATTACTAGGCACTCCGCGCATTCACATGCTGATGAGACTCGGATGTTTACAGCCGATTAGATACCGAAGACTGACTTTTCAATGTTACAAAAACAGCCACAATCAGTAGCTAACTCGCAACATAAGCGGCTAATATGGTCAGGTAAGAAAAAAGTGTCTTGAACCGAATTTGTGGGGAAAAGAAGACAAACAATTATCGAATACGCCTATGGCCTCATCGCAAGTTATGATCTCTTGATGGCTATCGAGAATGTAATGGGCCAAATTGAGAATGCAACGCCAGTTGCGCTGATTGTCTATAAAATGAAAGGCTTGGCTCAGCAGTTCAAACATTTTCTCTTCGCGTTGCGCTTTTGATGCAATGAAACAATCCAAATACGCATGAGCCCTTTCAAGGTCGCTACATCCGCCGTAATTATGTAAGGCCTTGAGATTTATAAGTTTCAAATTAAAAATCTCATCATCGCGAATCGAAACGTATTTAGCTTCCGCCAAAGGTCCAACCAGCAAATTGACGACATCGGCTTCATAAGCGCGCTGACAGCTGTGTTGTGCGCTCTGCGATACAACTGCGAAACTTTCGACGACTGCAATCGGCAAATTTTGAATCAGGTTGCCATCTACTACTTTGGCGGAGAAATGAGCGTTGGAATTGTTTGGTCGTTTGACCTGTATTTCGAAAAACACCGGGGGCAATTGCTTTTGCTGATTACCGATGTGTATTGCGGCAGCGTGACCTGCTTCGTGAAAAGCTGTGCGCCAGTCTAATTCGTCGGGATTGACGAAGATAGAAGTTTTAGCGTGATAATTCCGTTCCATAAGCAACCCTCATCCAAAAAAAAGATGCGGCACGAAGCCGCACTGAGGAAGGATATTAAAACTCTTTACCCTTAGGAGAGGGAGCGCATACAAGAGTTGAGCGTAGTTTAATCAGTGGTTTGCGATTTGAAAATGTGACAAATTGCCGCGCAACAAACTGTCCTCCGAGAAAATATAGTGACCGCCTGCTTTGCATCCCCCTAATCGCTTAAATTAAGCTCGCGATTTATGATCGGTGTTGGTCCAAAACGGGATAGACAGAATCAGCAAACAAGCTAACCAAGTCAGCAATTGTTGGTTGTGAAGCGTATAACTTAATGCGAACGGCAGCCCTTGGGAAAAACCGGGATGAGCCAAAATGAAATCCCCCCCATCCATGAATGCCTTGATCTCGCCCAATATCATCGCGAAAATGCCAAAACTCAGGAAATAGGCAACAAGACGATCACGGCGCGTGTGCAAACTCCACCCCGTCAACTGGTCCAATGCCAAAAGTTGGCCCCCCATCTTCCGGCGACTCATCCAAACGCAAACGATTAAGCCGATCACCCCCACTGCCGGAATGGCAAACTGCTCGACGGGGAAACTCAGATAGCGCCCATTAACGGCTAAACCGTAGGTTTTATATAGCGCCAGCAAAATAAAAAATAGATAGCCGTTTCTCATCCAGCCGGCCAAGCGCATAACACCCGGCTTATTGGCCAAGACTTCGTAACTCCGTCGAATAAGAAGACCGCCCAGCATCGCATTGGCTACAACCATAAAGACCGTATAGCTTCGTTGCAACGAACTGTAACTGGTGTACCAAAGGAAATCCGCCAACGTTACCAGACAGACGCTAAATATTTGCGTCAAGGTTAGAAAGACCAGCATGCGAGGCAATGAGAGACATTGCAATTTCTTAAAATAAACGGCAATGAGCAATAGCCACAACACTGTCGAAACGGCAAAATGCATCAGCCAGTCCGGATTTTCGCTCACTGGGCCGGTCAGAGGAAAGACCGGCTTACGATCAGCCGACAATAATCCCCAATTAGCCCCCACCACACCTTCCAGATTGCTTTTCCACGGCTGATTAAAGGCTTCGACGATGTTGTAATCGAAACCATGACGGTTGGCGACCTGGATCATACCGCGGATAAATTTAGCTTCATTGACGACACTGGGAATCGCCATGCCGCGTTGCCGTCCGGCGCTGGGCCAGCCTGATTCGCCAATCAAAATTGGTTTACCGGGCGCAATGCCGCGGGCTTCGTCTTCCACTTGCTTGACGATTTTTTCCAGATGTTCCGAAGCATTTTCAACCGCAATCGGTTCGTCTTCCCAATACGGAAGGATATGAATGGTTATGAAGTCGACCTCCTTGATCAACTTGGGATATTTCATATACATCGACCAGACGTCGGCATAGGACACCGGCTGTTTGACCGCACGCTTGACTTCCCGAATGTAGTTAATGAGTTTGTCGACATCCATTTCCCCGCGCAACAACACCTCGTTACCGACAATCACTCGTTTCACTACATCGGGATGGGCATTAGCCGATTTGATTAATGCCTCCATTTCTTTTTTATTGTCTTGGTAGCCGTATCCCAGCCAGCCGCCTTGTATCATTTTAAGACCGTATTTTCGCGCAATATCCGGCGTCGGCTCCATACCGCCCAGACTGGAATAGGTGCGAACGCTTTCGGTTTTATCCGCCAATAATTTCAAGTCTTCCTCAAGATGCTCTTGAAGCGGAAACACCTCCTCCAACGGGCTGTAGCCTTCGCGAAATGGCGCAAAAGACAAACTCATCAGTTTGCCGGACGGCACATCAATGCCGGCATCTTGCGGCTGATTACTAAACCAGTCGAAACAGCCATGAACTATCAGTATCAGAAGCAAGCTAAGCAATAATCTAACGATGTGCATATCGATGGTATTTATATAGTGTTGGATGAAAGGGGTATAAAATGCCGGCTAAAAATCAATCTCGGAACGATTATAATGGCCAACACCGACTTTCGAGAATGCGATCGTTTGTCGTTAGCGGAAACCCGCTTTTATACCAGCTTGTTGTTGCAAATATTTTCTGTACTTTACCTATGGGTTCTGGTTACAGTATCTGGCTTTTCTGATATTGGATCCTGCCTTTTTTCGCCATCCAATAAAACTCATTGTCTATTTTTATGAGGCTTTCTATGCATAAAAAAGTTCTTCCCATTCTGTGTGGAGCCCTGTTGTTGCCAATGTCGCCCTGGGTTTCGGCGGTGGCTAACAAACTGCCTCCCACCAGTAGCGTCAAGCTGGGCGCAGTCGAAGAAGTGTGCTCCGAATTCACGGATCCGAAATGGCGGGATGCTCAAGTAATTGACGGAGTGGATATCCAGGAATCAAGGATGTGTAACCCTGATAATCCTGCCGAAGTCGCCGCTTTCGTAAAAGGTACCAACGGAATTTCCATGGCCACGCTGATGGAAACCCAGCTGGCGGCCGATGCCATTACCATGAGCAACGATATGGATGGCGACGGCGATCCGGATCATTACATCATCAAGCTGGAAATTGCCGAATTGAATGGCCATTCGCCGGATATGCGAGAACCAACCACCACCTTCGACATAGCCCCCGGCATTCAACCGACTTTTTGGGTTTACGCCCCAAAGACTCGCGACATGTCGACGCTGAGTTTGTACGAACCCGTCGCCAATCCATTATTGCGGGCGCCGTCGCCAACGATCCGGGTCGAACAAGGCGACATCGTCTGGCTGGTACTGGAAAACAGCCACTACATGCCGCATTCGATACACTTGCACGGTATCGACCATCCTTATATGGACCATAGCGGCGAAGGCAACGACGGCGTCGGTCAGACCAGCAATATGGATGTGTTGCCCGGAGGCAGCAAGACTTATGTGATTAAACCGCGTCAACCCGGCACCATGTATTACCACTGCCACGTACAACCGCATGTTCATATTCCAATGGGCTTGCAGGGCATATTCGTGGTAGAGGAAAACCGTCCCAACAACTGGGTCCAAGTTTTCAACGTCGGTAACGGCCAGGTTCGCCACCCTTCGGTTGCCGTGAAGGAAAAATACAGCGGCGAGTACGATCTGCACTATCAATCGGCGGACAAGGAATTGCACGAGATGGCCAGATCGGCCAACGATCCGCGCCTGCTTGCCAAACGCTTGAATCAGGAATACGACATCACCGACGCGACTCCCGATTATTTCATGCTTAACGGCCGCTCTTTCCCTTACACAATAAGAGAGTCGCTGATTTTGATGGAAGAGAATAAAAAGGTGAAGTTGCGGGTGTTAAACGGGCATGAAGATTCTTTTGCCTTGCATATTCACGGCCACAAGCCCATGGTGACTCATTACGATGGCGTCGATAACGGCCCCTCCTCATACATCAAACGCGACGTCCACGGCATGGTACCGGCACAACGTATCGACCTGGAGCTTAGCGGCGTCGATGACGGCTTGAACAGTTTCGGACAAGGCGTCTGGATGTTCCACGATCACGTCGAAAAATCCTTTACCACCAACGGCATCGGCGAGGGCGGCGACATTAGTCTAGTGGTATACAAAGGATTTCTGGACGAAAGGGGCATTCCGCAAGTCCACGGCATGAGCTTGGCGCCGTATTTCACCAAGGAATTCTGGCAAGGCAAATATCCGGCTTGGCAGGATTACGACGCCTGGAAAAGTTTAGGCCTCCCGGAAATAAGAGCAACTAAGGAAAAAGCCTTCGTTCCAGCACCGCCGAAACCAGCAACATCCGACGCAAAACCTGCCGCCGGATCGGAGAACCAGTCCTCTGCCATAGCTCAGTTGTTTTATGGCTTAATATTGGGCCTGATAGGCTATCTGCTGTTCACTCATCGCGAGCGAATTCTGGCTTTGTTCAAAAAATAAGTTTGCAAAACTTGCCACCGGTTCAATACGAACCGGTGGCGTCCATCTTCTAGCCGACCAAAAACTGCCGCATCATGCCCATATCTTCATGCTCAAGATTGTGGCAATGATATAAAAACAAGCCCTTGTAATCCTGAAACGGCTTGATAATTTCAACTTCTTCGCCGGGCATCACCAATACGGTATCCTTCCATCCGGAATCGATAAAACCGTCTTTAACCGTTGCATAATCGTCGCCACGTACACCTTCGGATTTGCGGCGCAAAATCTGGTACTGCTGGCCATGCAAATGAATAGGATGAGCCATATCCATCATGCCCCCACCCATTCCGCCCATGCCCATTCCCCTCATGGCATGACCGCTTCCCTCAGCCTGACTTTCCTGATTATGTCCCATACCCCGCCTCATCCCCATACCGCCCATCGAATGGCCGCTTTCAGAGCCCTCTGATCCGCCGTGTTTCATGCCACCCATCATCCCCATGCCACCACCGTGATCATGGAAAATTCTGATTTTCTTGATCGAGCCTAATGCGACTTTTTCAAAATCCATCACCCTGTCCATAGCAAAGGTTTTGCCGTTCAGAAGCGGCGTCATGTGCTGCATCGAAATCGCGATAGGTATCGGCTGATCGACATTGTCGACATCGCTTAGCGTCAGGCGTTGAAAAGGCACCAATTTTTCCGGCAGTTTTGGCGAGTCGCTGACTTTTTCGCTGACCTTGAAGGTAGCGATAGGAAATTTGCCGCCTTGCGGCAAGCCGTGGCGCATCATGCCCATCATCCCGCCACCACCATCCTGGCGATTATGCATTTTGTCGTACATGCCCGGCATCGCGCCCGAATAAGGCAAACTGTAGAGCACCAGTTTGGAGCCTAGCGCCCGGCCGCTGAAATCCAGCCAAAGATCGACCCGTTCGCCTGGCGCCAGCATGATATACGGTCTTTTTTCCGGGCTGGCCAATAAGCCGGCATCGGTGCCGATGGCTATCAATGGCGTACCGTCTTCCCAGCCCAGTTTATAAATCCGGGAATTGGAGCCATTGAGGGCCCTGAAACGATAGGCCCGAGATTTGACGGCAAACTCGGCGTTCGGTTTGCCATTGACCAGAATGGTATCACCCAGAAAGCCCATCACCCGTTCGTGCATGGCATGCAGATACTGCAGCTGGTTTTTATCGTTGAAACTGCGGTCCTGTATCACCAGCGGCAAATCGTATTCGCCGCTCGGCAGTTCCAACTTATCTTCATCTTCATCCCTGACCACGATCAAGCCAGCCAGTCCGCGATAGACCTGTTCGGCGGTCAAATCATGGGCATGCGAATGGTAAAGACTGGTTCCGGCCCGGTTCAACACCTCGAACTCGTAGACGAATTGCTCGCCGGGCTGAATGGTGTACATGGGATGACCATCGCTATGTTGAGGCACATGCAGGCCATGCCAGTGAATAATGGTCGGTTCTGCCAGTTGATTGCTGAAAAAAGCCCGGACTTTTTGCCCCTTCCGCAGATTGAGCACAGGTCCCAGATAATTGCCTGGGAGTTGTTGCAAAGTGTTCTGCGGACCTTTTTTCAGCGCGGCATAAAACTTTTGCACTGCGGTTGCGGGCCCGCTGCTTAAAATCGAAACATGCGCCTGTTGCGCGGTAAATTCGAGCTCCACATCCGGGTTGTAACCAGGCGTAGCGGCGCTTTTTATTGCTCCGCTTCCAGCCATCAGCAACCCTGGAAAGGCTGTTGCCGCTGCACTAAACATCGATTGCTGCAAAAAACGGCGTCTAGCATAATTGCTTATCGTCATATTCTCCCCCTTGTCTTATTCAATATAAGTTTCTAGTTATGCAATTAACCATACTCCTTTTGCTTATTGCGAACAACGGGCATGTAAGGCCGGCGATCTTGGCTAACGCCGGATAAAGACAATCCTTATTTGGGTGTTAGAATGGAACGATAAAAAATTAAAGCTGAACCATATCCCAAGCAATGCACAGCAATAAAAAAACCAGATTAAGAGGAAATTATGCGTAACCGGAAACTGTTACCAGCCTTAGCAGGCGCTACGATAGTTCTCGCCATCGTTTTGTACGTTGCGTTTTACTTCGTATTTCTCGATTTTTTCGTCGATCTATGGTGGTTCAGATCGCTGGAATTTGAATTCTATTTTTGGCTGCGCCTTGTATACCGCTTTATTTTTTCCGGCGCGGTAACGCTAATTTTCTTCGCCATCTTTCTTTTCCATTTCTGGATAGCCTCGCGCTTTCTCGGGCTCAATCCGCCCGACGAAGTGCTGATGGACGACAAAAAAAGACGCAAATTCCAGCGTTTCGCCGAAGTATTCATGACCGGCTCCGCCAAGGTCTATACGCCGATTTCACTGCTACTGGCCGTTGTCATCGCCATCCCTTTTTACCTGCAATGGGAGGATGCCCTACTATTTTTCTTCGGTAGCGCGTCGGGAATCGAGGATCCGGTCTACGGCAACGATGTCAGCTTCTACATGTTTTCATATCCGATTTACATGTTGATTCAGAAGGAACTGCTGATCACTTCATCCGTATTATTTTTAGCAACCGGCCTTCTATACTGGTTCGAGCACTACTTTATACCCAACCAAAGCAAGGAATTTCCTTTCGGCGCCAAGCTACACCTGACCGCCCTGTTCGGTTTTGTGGTGCTGTTCGTGGTGTGGGGCTTTTTGCTGGATCGCTTCTCCTTGTTATATTCCAATTCCAGAGAGCCGGTGTTCTTTGGCCCCGCCTTCATCGATTTACGTTATCACTTGCCCTTAATTTGGCTAGAGATCGTTTCATTTCTGGCGATTGCCGGCTCGGTAGTTTTTTACGTCTTCTCGGAAAGGCATCGCAGCAAGACGCCGATTATCGTCACCCTCTTGGGCTTTATCGGGGTTTTGGGCCTGCAAAGTTCCAACACCATTTCCCAACTGATCGACAAATTCATCGTCAAACCCAATTTCACTCGCACCGAAGGTCCATCAATGCGCTACAACATTGATGCGACACTGGACGCCTACGATCTCAACAATATAAAAACCATTGATTTCACGATCAATCTCGATGCGACCAAGGATATCGAAGCCTGGTCGAACCAAAAACATTTTGAGAATATACCGGTTTGGGACAGGGAATTTTTGATCGACAGCTACATGCAGTTGCAAGGCATCAGACCTTATTACGACTTTCCTTCCGTCGATGAAGACCGCTATTTCATCAACGGCCATCACCAACAAGTCAATCTCGCCGCGCGCGAAGTCAACATCGACAAACTTCCGAAGGAGGCGCAAAACTGGGAGAACACCCACCTGCGCTATACCCACGGCTACGGCGCTGTTATTTCGCCGGCGGCTCAGGACGCGGGCATACCCATCGTCTGGTATCTGCGCGATTTGAATATGAGCTCCGATGTGGGCTTTTCGGTAACGCATCCCGATATTTATTACGGCCTGGAACGTTACAACTATGCCATCGTCCCCAACAAACTAGCCGTCAAGGATATCTCAAGCTCCGATCCCGGCCAGGGACAGGACTATCAGGGTAATTCCGGCGTACCCATCCCTTCCCTTTTTAGGAAGCTATTGTTCGCGTTTTATCTCAAGGACGAAAAAATATTCTTTTCGCCCAATATCTCCACAGACAGCAAAGTGCTGCTACGCCGAAATATCGACGAAAGAATCAGTCATCTGACTCCGTTTTTACATCTGGACAAAGACCCTTATCTGGTGGTCGACAAGGACCGCTTTTACTGGATTCAGGACGCCTACACCCTGTCGAATCAATACCCGGCTTCCAATCCGGCCGCCGACGATTATCTGGACGGCCAACATAAGTTCAATTACATCCGCAACTCGGTGAAGATTGTCGTCGACGCCTATGACGGCAGCGTCGATTACTACATCTCCGATCCTAAAGATCCGATTATCAACGCCTATAACCGGGCTTATCCTGGCGTTTTCAAGATGCTGAACGAGATGCCGGACCATCTGCTGCAACACTTGCGCTATCCGCGCGACTTGTACTACATGCAGATGAAAATCTACGCCAAATATCATCAAAACAGTCCCGAGCTTTTTTACGAACAAGCCGAAACCTGGCAGTATGCTACGGTGGATGGCCAGGCCGTATTGCCTTATTTCATTACCATGGATTTCGATCGCTGTAACGATCTGGAAGAGTTTGTGATGATTAATCCAATGACGCCTGTGCATCGCCATAATTTAAGCATGGTAGGCTTGGCGGGCACGGTAAACCACGAACAGTGCGATCACAGCTACAAGCCTGGAATTACCATTTTTAAATTCCCCAAAGCCGTGCAAGTCAACGGCCCGTCGCAGGTCAATGCCCTGATAGACCAAAATCCCGAGATTGCCGCGCAATTTACCTTATGGAATCAGCAAGGTTCGGAAGTTAAAAAGGGGCGCATGGTGATATTACCGATGGGACACTCGATATTGTACGTACAACCTATCTACACGCTGGCAACCAAAACCAAAATGCCGGAACTAGCGAGGGTCATCGTTTCGATAGGCAATCAAGTGGTGATGGACAAGACCCTGCTGGCAGCATTTACCCGCCTGAAAGATTTATTCATTACGGGTGCCAATGCGCCGAGCTCCGGAATTTCCGGAGCTGGCGGCCAATAATTTTTAATGCAGAAGCATGGAGCAAAGCCTGTCTTCAAGCTCCATGCGCTTAGCAAGATGCTCGCCTAACGCCGATAAGTCCGATGCCAGATTATCGGTTTTGAAATTGCGCCTGCCGTCGTCGTAGGCATCGTTGAACATGATTGCGGAAGCCGTTGTGTTCGAAAATGCCGGATAAAGTCTATTCGCGTAAGACAATACCGCAAATTGCTGCTGTTTCTCGGTCAACAGCTGCTCATAAATGCCGAAATGCCCCAGCGAAACATAATCGATCAGCAATTGAGAGAATCGCGACAGAATAGGCCGGACTTTTTCGCTGTTGGCAAAAACAGGTTTCATCTCGGCCATTTTGCAGTACATGGCCCACACCGCCGACCGTTCTTCCTGCAAGGCTGTAACCAAATGCCGGTTTAACAATTGTCTATCTGTATGCGGCGCACTCGATTCGAACATGGCACTCTCTCTTGAAATATTGAGGAAAGTTAAATTTATGTCAATTATTAACAAAGTGCAACAATGCTTTAAAAATTAACGAGTTTTTACACAAAAATAATGCCATCCCTTTTCGTTTTCGTTTTCGTTGCGCTGCCCTGCGAAGCCAAGCCGCTAATCCAGCGCTGGCGCCTAAAAAAACATCCGCATAAACATCCGTTTGCAATCTATACCGACAATGAACGAGCCGTTGTCGTTACCGGTATAGGCAAAGTCGCAATGGCCGGCGCAGTCGGCTATACATTGTCGTTGTTTCAAGGACTACAGCATCCGCTACTCGTCAATTTCGGTATTGCAGGACACTGCCAACATAAGCTCGGCTCGTTGTATCTGGCCGATAAAATAGTCGATAACGACACCGGGAAAAAATTTTATCCGCAATTACCTTTCGGCACGGCTTGCGAAACCGCCAGCGTGGCAACGCTAGCAAAACCCCAAGAGGGTTACGCCGGAGATTATTTGTACGACATGGAAGCGGCGGCGTTTTACGAAATCGCCTGTAAATTCAGTTCCAGCGAATTAATTCACAGCCTGAAAATCGTCTCCGATAACACGCAATCGCCGCTTGCTAACATTAGCGAGGATTCGGTTGAGTGTTGGATAGCGCAGCATTTGGATACGATCGATAACCTGCTCGTCAAGCTCGACAATTGCCGATGCGCCTTGCCAAGCATCGCTTCGGAGGTCTATGAGCAATTGGCGACGCAATTCCATTTCACGGCCAGCAACGCCGTCAGATTAAAAACGCTGCTACAAAGCTGGAAATTATTAAATCCTAACCAAGAGTTAGACTGGCGCAATGCCGACGTGGCAAACGGGAAAGGGTTGATAGCTTGGCTGGAACAGCGGCTGGAAAAGAATGATTTCTTTTTGTGAGATTGCCTTATCGAAACACAGGCAACCTAAGGAATGTACCGGGAGATTGTAAACAGGGTGCCGAAACACCCTGTTTCTCAAAGAGAATTACAGCAGTTTTTTCAAACTTTCAATAACTGCTTTGGCTTGTGCCAAATGCTCTTTGGATTCTTGCAGATTAGCTGCTTTTGCAGAAGTAATTGCAGCTTTCAAATGTTTGCCAGCTTTTTGTCTTTCTCTGGAAACTTTGTCGTTTGCATTGATTTCTTCTGACAGATCAGAAGCTTTTTTGATCAAAGCAGCAACGTCGTTGCCGTCAGTGCCGTTGTTAATAGCAGTTTCAGCAGCAGCAATGCGCTCCAGAACGCCATTGATTGCATCAATAGGCTTATAGCTGGTTCTGCCGGCTTCAGCAACAGCGGCGGTTGAGAAAGAACCCATGGCAGCAGCTAAAGAGAATGCAATAACAGCGCTTTTTAAAATTTTCATGTATGAACCTCACAGTTGTTTTTATAAGAACATATAGCTGCTAACCGAACATGCTTTAACCGGCTACATGTTGTAGGCGATAATAGCACAGTTCATAAGGTTTGGAAGCATGTTTGTTGCGCGTTTATGACGTTTTTTAAGGCCGTTAAAACCTGATTTGACCTACTCGACGCTGACTAAAATTTTATCCATCCAAGCCGTCGGCAACAGGCGTTTTAGGACGGCAAACAAATAAGTTGGCGCGGTGACCGGATAACGCCTCTTGGGCTGGTCCGATTCGAGGGCATGAATGACTTTTCCGGCTACCGCAGTTGCCGGCAAGGTAAACGGCGCAGCCGGCCCCGGTTTTTGCAGCCGCGCCTCCATAGCCTGATAAGTATCGCGGTGAAAGCTGTGGCTGGGATCGATATATTTTCGGTACATCGCAAAGGCATTCTGACGAAACCGGCTTTCGATAGGGCCCGGTTCTATCAATACAATATGTATGCCGGAACCGCGCAACTCCAAACGCAAGGTGTCGGCCAGCCCCTCCAGCGCGAACTTGCTGGCGTTGTAAGCGCCGCGAAACTTCATCGCCACAAATCCCAGCACCGAGCTGTTGTAGATAATCCGGCCATGGCCTTGTTGCCGCATCAACGGAATCAACAGATTGGTCAGCTCATGGGTGCCGAAAAAATTGGTTTCGAACTGATTTCGCAAAGCCTCGCGGCTCAAATCCTCGACTGCGCCGGGTTGGCCGAAGGCGCCGTTGTTGAACAAGGCATCGACACGCCCGCCGGTCAGGGCAATCAAATCCTGCACAGCCTGTTGAATACTGGCGGAATCGGCCAGATCCAGTTGCAGACATTCGAAACCTTCTTCCCGCAATCGCTTGACATCCTCGGCCTTGCGCGCCGAACAAATTGCCCTGTGACCGCGTTTTTTCAACTCGACTGCGGTGGTGTAGCCTATCCCGGATGAACAGCCGGTAATAAAAACGGTTTTGGCGATTGTCATTATTGTTTCAGTTCGGTTTCGTCAAAATGAAAACTGGCGCCGCTGCTGCAATTAACCAGAAATACCAATAAATCCTGCTTGCTCTTGAAATTCAGCTCGTCGGCTTCCACTCGTTGGCACTTTCCTGTCGCCAGGGCTTTTTGCGCCGCCAGACGCCGGAATTTTTCGATATCCGGCAAGCGAGACTCGAACTGCTTCACCAACGGCGACAACTTGTCAGGATCGTAAGTCGGAATCGCATAAGCGGAAAACTGCAGGGGATTTTGTTTGATCAGGGTTTGCGTCAACTCGCTCTCGGCCTGGGCCAGCTTTTTGCGTTGAGTGATTTCCTCAAGCCTGGCCTGTTCCTCAGCCTGTTTTTGCAACTCCTGCTGTTTTTTTTGCTCGGCAGTCATCGCCTGCTGCTGAGCCTCGGCGTTGAGATCGACGGCACCACCGGTCTTGGTATTCATTTGCACGGCCTTGTGTTCCTCCGCACAGGGCGAGGATTGATAATCGGTATGTCCCGACGCATCGGTGCATTTATACACCCCGGCCCAACTGCCAAAAGACAGGCACAGGGCAAAAACGAAGACTAGATTTTTCATTGTATTCCTGATGGTTAATACGTTACTGTGCCACTATTACCCAGCTTGCCCGCGACTGTAAATAAGTTTTTATCTGCCATGTTCATTCTGCACAGTTCCAACAAAACCGAAAATTTGCTGGAACACTTGGCCATCGTCATCCAATCCGCCCCCCTGGCTTCGCCGTTTGCGCAGGAATTGTTTCTGATCCAGAGCCAGGGCATGGAACGCTGGCTGTCGCAACAACTGGCGGAACATTTTAAGGTCTGGGGAAATTTTCGCTACCTGTTTCCGGGAAAATTTTTCAGCAACCTGAGCGGCAGGTTGAGCGGGGATTTAAACGATGCCGCTTTCGACCGTCATCAGTTGCATTGGCGCTTCGAAGCACTGCTGCGCGATGTCGATGCCGATGTTTTCAAGCCGCTGCAGCAATATCTGAGCGGCGAGAATATCGATCTCAAGCGTTATCAACTGGCTCAACAACTGGCGCGGATTTTCGACCAATACCAGATGCTGCGCCTCGACCTGCTGGACGCCTGGCAGCAAGGCCGCAGTCTTCACGACAGCGATAGCGAGCGCTGGCAACGCGAGCTTTGGCTGCGGCTGACCGCCGACATCGGCCGCCGGCATCGCGGCGAGTGCTGGCGGCAAGTCATCGATAGATTGCAGAACGCCGAAGCCGGCGCATTCGCGGAAAGCTTGCCGGAGCGGATTTCGATATTCGGCGTCAACAGCGCGCCGCCGTTGCTGCTTAGCCTTATGCAGGCTCTGTCGCGGCATTGCGACGTGCACCTGTTTTTACTAAACCCGGTACAGGGCTATTGGGCGGATTTGCCCGGCAAGCAATTGCTGGCGAAACTGGAGGAATTCGACGGCCATCCGCTGCTGGTCCGGCTCGGCCAGCAAGGCCGGGAATTTCAGCAGTTGCTGCTGGAACAGCTGGAATTCGAATTCGAACCCAGCAGCTTCGAGGCCGGCGACGCCGACAGCACATTGCAGAGGTTGCAGAACGACATCCTCGCCAATCAGACCCCACAAACCAATCTACAAGCCGACAATTCGATCAGCATCCATTCCTGCCATTCCCGCCTACGCGAAGTTCAGGTGCTAAAAAACCAGCTGTTGGCGACACTGGAGAGCCAGCCCGATCTGGAATTGCGCGACATCGTGGTGATGGCGCCGGACATTCAGCTCTACGCCCCGTTCATCAGCGCAATATTCGCCGACATTCAGCATGCCATCGCCGACCGCAGCCTGCGCATCAGCAACGCCGCATTGGATGCTCTGCTGCGTTTCCTGAACTTGTCGCAAAGCCGGCTGGGTTGGCAAAGCGTACTGGATTTGCTGGAACAACCGCTGGTATACGGCAACTTCGGCCTGGACGAGTCCGACATGGAACTGATCCGTTACTGGATAGCAGACACCCAGGTACGCTGGGGCCGCTCGGCCGCCCACAAACAGAAACTGGGACTGCCGGCGCTGAATCAGAATACCTGGCAGGCGACTTTGGATAGGCTGTTCATGGGCTATGCGGTCGGCAGCAACGACGAATTCGTCAACGACGTGTTGCCTTATCTGGATATCGAAGGCTCGTCCAGCCAGGCCTTGGGTGGCCTCAGCGATTTTCTGCAACTGTTGTTCAGAGCTGGCGACGAATTGCAGGCCGCGAAAACCCTGGCCGAATGGCAAACCGTACTGACTCGCTACGCCGACAGATTGCTAAGCAACGCCGATCCCGTGGACCGCCAACCGCTGAACGAACTGCTGACCGAAATCGACGACATCGCCGCGATTCACTCCCATCCCGTTACTTTGGCGGTGATGGTGGCCTGGCTGGAAGGACGGATGGACGAAAGCAAGTCCAGCAACGGCTTTCTGCGCGGCCAGCTGACCTTCTGCTCTATGCTGCCGATGCGCTCGATCCCGTTTCAGGTCATCGCCCTGCTCGGAATGAACGACGGCGAATTTCCCAAGGTCGAGCGCAACCCCAGCTTCGATCTGCTGTCCCAGCATCCGCGGCTCGGCGACCGTTCCCGGCGCGCCGACGACCGCTATCAGTTTCTGGAAATCCTGTTGTCGGCCCGCCGCCAGCTAATCGTCACCTACATCGGCCAGTCCTTGCGCGACAACAGCGAGATTCCGCCTTCGGTGATCGTCAGCGAATTGCTGGAGGTGTTGCACAACAGCTACCAATTAAGCGATCCGGTGATCCGCCACCCGCTGCATCCCTTCAGCCCGCGCTATTTCGATAACGGCAACCCGCAGCTGTTCAGTTACGTCCAAGCCGACCTAGCCACCGCCCAGCGCTTACGCGGCGACAAATCGGCAGCCGCGCCATGGTGGCAAGGCAGCATAGCAGCCGAAGACGACGAATTGATCGCCATCGAAGAACTGCTGCTGTTTTACAACCATCCACAACGCTATTTCCTGCAACGCCAGCTCGGCATTCGCCTGCCACAACTGGAGATGGAAGCCGAGGAACGCGAGCCTTTCGCGCTCGACCCCTTGAGCCGTTACGGCATCCAGCAGCAGTGGATAGCCGAGGCGCTGGCCGACAGGAGCCTGCCGCTCGCCAAGCTGCAGGCCCAGGGTTTATGGCCGGCCGGAGCGCTGGGCGAAATCGAATGGCGCCGCCAGCAGCCGTCTATCCAGCGGTTCGTCGACACCATCAAAGCCAAGGCCATGGGTTCGGCCCTTCCGGCATTGGCCGTCGACCTGGCCCTCGGTCCGTACCGGCTGGTCGGCAAGCTCGGCAATCTCTACGCCAACGGCAGCCTGCTCTATCGCTACGCCAACATCAAAGGCAAGGACTTCATCGCCGCCTGGTTGCAGCATCTGCTGATCAACCGCCTGGAGCCGCAAACCACCCACCTGCTCGCCAAGGACGACGACCTGATGTTCCAGCCCGGCATCGGCTCCGAACAGACCTTACGAACCATGATCGAAATATATCTGCAAGGTAGGCAGCGCCCGGACGCTTTTTTTACCGAAGCGGCATTTTGCTTTTTACAACAGAAGAAACCGGAAGCCGCACTGAATGCCATCATCAAATATGTCGGCGACAGCATCGAACTCGGCTACGAGCCAGAGATCGGCCAATTGTTCGCCCACCGCGATTTAAGCGAAATCTTCGACGACCGCTTTGCCGAACAATGCCAGAGCCTGTTGTTGCCGGCATGGAGCGCGACGCATGGCGATTAGTAGCTTCGACGCCGCCCGCAGCCCGTTGCAAGCCGGCATCAATCTGATCGAAGCCAGCGCCGGCACCGGCAAGACTTACGCCATCGCCATGCTGGTGCTGCGTTTTGTCGTGGAACAGGAATTGGACATCAAACGCCTGCTGGTGGTGACCTTCACCAAGGCCGCCACCGAAGAACTGAAAGACCGCATCCGCAACCGCCTGGTCGAAGCCCGGCAGGCCTTGAATCATGACGATGCCGACATCGACGCCAATTTGCGCGACTGGCTGGCTGCTCTACCGCTAGACTCCACAACCGTACGCCAGCGCCTTGATCTCGCCTTATTGGACATCGATCAGGCGCCTATCTTCACCATCCACGGTTTCTGCCAGCGAGTACTGGCCGAACACGCGCTGGAAAGCGGACAAATGTTCGACTGCGAGCTCAGCGGCGACATCGCCGCGATCCGCCAGAATTGCGCCGACGACTTCTGGCGCAAACAGCTTTATAGCCGCCCGGCCTGGCAGGCCGCGCTGCTGACGGCGGCCTTCCCAACGCCGGACAGCCTGTTGACCAGCCTGGGCAATATCGGATTGCAACAAACGGTTTATCCCGTGGCCGGCGATCCGGATGCTGCGCTGGATGAACTGCAATCCCTGATCGCCTGCGTAGCCGAGCGATTGCCGGCGACATTGAAAGCCCTGCAAGCCGCCTTCGAGGAAGGCCGGTTCAACGACTCGTTTATTAAGTCCGTACCCGACAAGAGTGCGACACTAGCTACCTGGCTGGAGGATCAAAACGCCGAGCCTGCCGATTTTTCCTGGCTGACCGGCCCCGGCTTGCTGGCGGGACTCAACGGCCGCAAATTCATGGCCAGCAAGACTAGGCCCTTACCCAGCGACCAGCAAAAACAGCAGTATCTGGCGACGCTGAACATCGATTGCGACCCTTTTGAGAAGCTGGAAGCCGCGCTGCAACGACTGCAGGTGGTTTTCCGCGGCGCATTGCTGCAAGAATTACGCGACCAACTGGACAAGGCTTTGCAGCAAAACAATGTGCTGTCCTTCGACGATCTGATCGCCCGGCTGGCCGAAGCCGTGCAAGGCGACAAGGGCCAATTGCTGATCGGCGAATTGCGGCAGCGTTTTGGCGCGGCGCTGATCGACGAGTTCCAGGATACCGACCACCAGCAATGGCGAATTTTCTCGCGGATTTTTTCTGCGCCCGATCAGTTTCTGTATCTGATCGGCGATCCGAAACAGGCAATTTACAAGTTTCGCGGCGCCGACATCTATTCCTACTTCGCCGCCCGAAGCCAAGCTCAGCATCATTACACGCTGTCGCACAATTGGCGCTCGCATCCCGACCTGGTCAGCGGCGTCAACCGGCTGTTTAAACGCAGCCAACCGTTTCTATTCGATAATCTGGATTTCTTTCCGGTTCATGCCGGGCGCGGCATAGACGACGGCCGCATCGGCGACGCGCCGCCGCTGGTGCTATGGCAGCTCGATCAATATTCGGACAAACAGGCTTACTGGACGTCGCGCAAAGGCACTAACGGCGAGGCGGCCGAATGCATCCGCGATGCGGTGATTGCCGAAATCCTGCAACTGCTGGACCGGGCCGCCATCGTCGCCAAACAAGGCAGCCAGCCGGTCAAGCCTAAGGACATCGCGATCCTGGTGCGCAGCAACGGCCAGGCCGCCATTTATCAGCAGGCCTTGAACGCCGCCGGCATCCCGGCCGTGCTCAACAGCAAGCAATCGGTATTCGCCAGCCCGCAGGCGCTGGAGATCCACACCGTGCTGCAGGCCGTCGCCCAGCCCGGCCACATTCCGGCGCTAAAACAGGCGCTGACCGTGGCCTGGTTCAATCTCGACGGCCAGCAGCTCTACCAGTTGTTCGATGACGAAACCGGATTGGACGCCTGGCTCAGCCGCTTTCAGGATTACCACCAGCTCTGGCAGCAACACGGATTGCTGACCATGATACAGCGTCTGCTGCAACAGGAAGGCGTGGAAGAACATCTCGGCGCCCAACCGCAGGCCGAGCGAGCCTTGACCAATTTGCATCACATCGTCGAACGCCTACAACAGGCCAGCATCGACGAACATCTGGCCATCAACAAGACCCTGGACTGGCTACGCCACGCCATCCAGCAGGCGCCGCAGAACAGCGCCGACGACCAGCAACTACGGCTGGAAAGCGACGAAGACGCGGTGAAAATCGTCACGCTGCACAGCTCCAAAGGCCTGGAATATCCGGTAGTGTTTTGCCCCAGCCTCTGGCAACGCAGCGACCGGCTGAAAAGCGAGCAAAGCCTGATTCAATGCCACGAAAACGGCGAAATGATCGCCGACCTGGGTTCGGAACAGTTTGCCGAACGCCGCGAACAAGCCGTCTACGAAGAACTGGCCGAAGACCTGCGGCTGTTTTACGTGGCGGCGACCCGCGCCAAATACCGCTGCTATATCGCCTGGGCCGATGTCCGCACTAAGGACAAGGCCAACGACTCGGCGCTGGCCTATCTGCTGGATTTAGGCGCCGCCGATTTCGCCGCCCAGCGGCAAATCTTACAGGCGCTGGCCGCTGAACTGCCGCAAGCCGTTGAATACCGCTTGCTGGCAACAAACGCGGAAGTGACCGGTTATTACCGGTCCGCCATCGGCAACGAAGCGCTGAACGGCCGGCAACGACAGCGCTCGTTGCAAACCCACTGGCAAATGAGCAGCTACACCGCGCTATCGGCGTTGAGCCTGCACGACGCCCCGGAACTGCCGGAAGACAAGGCCGTGGAAGCTGCCGATGTCGAAATCGCCAACCTCCCAGCCGATACCGAATCCATCTCAATGCCGGCCGACTTGCCGACGACTGTATGGATGCAGTTGCCGAAAGGCGCGCAAACCGGCAACGTCGTCCACAGTCTGCTGGAAACCAATAGCTTCCAACGTCTGACCGCCGGCGCCGACATCAGCCTGGCCCGCGACCAAGCCATCCGCCGCTACGGCCTTAATATCGAAAACCCTGTATTGATCGACCGGCTGCTGCAAACCGTGGTCAACGCACCACTCAGTGAAGACGACGGTTTTTGCCTGAAAAACCTGCCCGCCGAGCACTGCCTGAAGGAAATGCCGTTCTATCTGGCGATGCAAGACATCGACGCCGCCCGCATCAACCGCATCCTGTCCGGCTCGCCGGCCTTTCAGCCCTTGTCCAGCAAACGAATGTGCGGCTACCTGACCGGCTTCATCGACCTGATCTGCGAATATCAAGGCCAATACTATGTGATGGACTACAAGACCAACAGCCTGCCGGACTATCAGCCGGACACGCTGCTGCAAGCCATGCGCGAGCACAACTACGGCCTGCAATACTGGCTTTACAGCCTGGTGCTGGACCGGTATTTACGGCAACGTTTGCCGGGCTACGAATATAGTCGGCATTTCGGCGGGGTGAAGTATTTGTTTGTGCGGGGGATGGAGGTCGCGTCGCCGGAGGCTGGGGTGTTTGGGGATTTGCCGGATCAAGGGATTCTGGAGGCGTTGGGGGCGGTGTTTTTCGAATAATCCTGCGACTATGGCTGTGTCGCTATCGCGACGGATGTTTTCTAAGTCGGTTCTCGCACCGACAGGCGAGACACTTTCTTTTGCGTCGCCAAAAGAAAGTGTCCAAAGAAAAGGCGACCCGGATGCCGCTTCTTCCCTGCGCTCCTCGCTTTCGACAGGGGTTGCCAGAAGGGACATCCTTGTCCCTCTGTCAACGCGCCGCATCCATGCGGCGCCCCTAACGGGCAAATCCCGCCGAAAGCTCCGGTGCTCGGCGCGGCATACGGGAGAAAAACCATCCCGGAATTTTCGGTGAAATCGGATAAATTTGATTTTCAATGTGAGGTGTTTGAAGATTTACCGGGTAAGCAGCGAACAGGGGAATTGGAGGAGATATTTTTTGGTTAATAATTTGGGAAATTGACAAGTTTTGGTTAACGACTAACATTGGTTGCTATTTGGCCAACAAATTTACCCGCCAAGACTTATTGGCTAAAGGGATAGAACATCTTCGATCTTGCTTGGATCAGTTTTTTGAAGGGCGCCGGTTTATTTTAGGATTTTAAAAATTTCTACATATGCATGAAATAAAACAGGTTTTTTATTTTTCAAATCGTTTAGATATGCTGATGACGCAATATTCTGCGTCTATTAGGATGGCTAATTTACGTTAGGGTTCAACCACGCGACTAAACCACCCCAATATGTGCATTAAAGCGATTTTGAGTTTTTCATTGTTGCTCGTAGCATCGGCAACTTGCCATGCATTGTCATGCTACGGCCTAGAAGACCATTTCTTTTTGCAGTGCAATTACGGCTCGTGTTCTGGCCTATTCCGTGCTCGCCAGATTGGTGTTACAGGTGTATGTGCTCATAGAACTATCGTCGAGCCACTACTTGGTCAGGAAGAAAATTTGCTGAACTCAATGGTAGCAAACGCTGAACCAGGAAAGAAAATGTCGGGGCTCTTTCATGTAACTATTTCTCATCAGTTTTATGGCCACAAGCCAGTGACAGCTTCCGAACTCCAGGCTGCCATAAATGAGCCGATATTCCCGCCCACTAAAGTGGTTAAGGTCGAGAATATTGGTAGTACCGTTGATGCAGGTGCACTGAAACAACGGTGGCAGAAAACTGAGGATGAAGAGTTCCTGCATTTTCAGAAGATGCGTCAGCTTGGCTATGGCAGCTTGAGTTTATGCTTCCTACTTCTGTTCATTTCGACCATGAAATTTAGAAAATGGGTAATAGATGGCAAGTTGAAAAATCGGCGGCTATTACAGTCAAGTATTCCGCTGTCTCTTCAGGCTTTGATATTCATTGTGCCGTTTTTGTTTCCAATGTCTCAGGCCGAATGGTCTAGCTATCTCTATGATGTATCGCCTGCTGTTCTCGTTGTATGGATTTACGAGTTGGTGATCTACCGAAAATAAACCCTAACCCATCCATCAACACGGACACCAGCGATAAAGCCGCTGGCGCCGGTTATGTCAAACGTTAGGATAATAAGAAACCTGCGAAAAAATCTGGCGAAGCCAACTCAAGGGGGAGCGGTGAGTACAGTCCAAAGAGAAGAAGTAACCATGACCGAGTTCCTTAATTTCACCTATCACATTCTTGATAAGAAGTATGAACAAGGTTCTTGGGTGGCTGGAAAAATGAATGCACTGATCACGATCAACAGCATATTGATAGGCGTGCTGACCTTGCTCTATCAGAACTTAAAGGGACCATCAACACTCACGGAAGTGCTTGTCGGCGCCACATTTCTAACGCTCAGTAGTAGTCTTCTGTGCTGCCTTTCTGGGTGTATCGCGAGGCGCCGATCACCAACTAAGCAGGGCTACGAAGGATTACTAGAAGACTCACTGCGTACAACTGCGGGTGCGGAAGATTTGACTGTCGTAGAGTACAAGCGCCAACTCCTTCAGAAGAATATGGGTGATCTTATTGAGCTAAACGTAGATCTAATTCAAACGCTGAACGCATTTATCACCCTCGATCAGCGCCTGCTGGCGCGTGGAGCCTACTGTACTGCATCTGGACTTCTTCTCTTCATGTGCCTGGCGGCATCCCTGAATCTTCCCCTTCCAGACACAGTACCAGAAGATCAAAAGACGTTAGATTCTTCGCAAACGGGCAACCTTCCGCCTAAGAAAGCAGAGGGCCAAGTCTTGGAATAATGCATTTGGCCTAACATTGCGCTCAACTGGAGCGCGGTTATAATCCAGTTTTGTTTTTTAGCTTTCCGTGCCGCGCCCAGTTAGCCCGATAGGATGCGCTGAACAACGTGAAGCGCATCGTTCGCGATTGATGCGCCTCCTGACGTCGGCGATATCCTACTCACCAGCCAATTTTTTCCAAAAACAAAATATTGAACCACTGTTAATCCAGCGACGGGGTTTTGTTCCCGTTTGCCGCGCCGAGCACCGGAGCTTTCGGCGAGATTTGCCCGCAGGGGCGTCGCATGGATGCGGCGCGTCGGCAGAGGGCCAAGGACGGCCCTTCTGTCGACCCTCGTCGAAAGCGAGGAGCGCAGGGTATAAGCGGCATCCGGGCCGCCTTTTCTTTGGGTACTTTCTTTTGGCGGAGCAAAAGAAAGTACCTCGCTTTCGGGTGCGAGAACCCGATTCAAATAAGCCGTCGCGATAGCGACACAATATCAAACAGCCAACGAGGCTTAGGCTCAGCCCACGGCCACGAATAATCTCAAAGCCAATAGTCCCTAAAGCTCATCCCTCAACCTCTGATAAATCCCCCCAAAACTGCCATTACTCATCAACAACACATGGCAAACCCCACCAACCTCGGCCTTGATGGTGTCGATAATGGCATCAAGGCTGTTGGATATCCGGATGTTGTCGGCGTATTTCAGCAGCTGGCTTAAGTCCCAACCCAGGTTATCCGGCTGATAGACGATGGCGCTATCGGCCTCGGCCATCGACTCTGCCAACGACTGGGTATGCACGCCGAGGCGCATGGTGTTGGAACGCGGCTCGACGATGGCCAGGATTTTTTCGTTGCCGACCTGCTTGCGCAAACCGTCCAGCGTGGTCTTGATGGCGGTGGGATGATGAGCGAAGTCGTCGTAGACGGTGATGCCGCCCTTGCTGACGATGACTTCCATGCGGCGTTTGACGTTCTGAAACTCATGCAACGCCGCTATCGCATCCTTTGCCAGGATGCCGATATGGCGGGCGGCGGCGATGGCGGATAGCGCGTTGTAGACGTTGTGGCGGCCGGTCAAGGTCCAGTCGACGCTGCCTTGCTCCTGTCCTTCGAAGCTGACCTTAAAACAACTACCATCGGCTTTCAACAGATGCGCCTGCCAATCACCTTCACCGTCGATCGTGGTTTTAACCACCGGCGTCCAGCAGCCCATTTCCAAAACCTCGGCGACATGCCGTTCGCAGTCCGGGGCTATGATCAAGCCTTCGCCGGGCACTGTGCGCACCAGGTGGTGAAACTGTTTCTTGATGGCGTCGAGATTTTCGAAGATGTCTGCGTGGTCGTATTCCAGGTTGTTCAGGATCGCGGTTCTGGGCCGGTAATGCACAAACTTTGAGCGTTTGTCGAAGAAGGCGCTATCGTATTCGTCGGCTTCGATGACGAAAAAATCCGACTCGCCTAGTCGGGCGGAAATGCCGAAATTCAGCGGGATGCCGCCGATCAGGAAGCCCGGCTTGAAGCCGTTGAATTCCAATATCCAGCTCAACATGCTGGTGGTAGTGGTCTTGCCGTGAGTGCCGGCCACGCCCAACACCCATTTGTTTTGCAACACATGTTCGGCTAGCCATTGCGGACCGGAGGTATAGCGCAAACCACGGTTCAACACCGCTTCCACTTCCGGGTTGCCACGCGACATGGCGTTGCCTATCACCACCAGATCCGGCTTGCAGTCCAGATTTTCGGCCTTATAGCCGTTCATCAGCCGGATGCCTTGCTGCTCCAGTTGGGTACTCATCGGCGGATAGACGTTCTGGTCGGAGCCGCTGACGCTGTAGCCCAGTTCGCGGGCAATCAGCGCCAGGCCGCCCATGAAGGTGCCGCAAATGCCGAGGATATGGATGTGTAAAGGGTTTTGCTGTGGTGTCATTTTTTAGGTTCTTCCGGTTTTGCTTCGGCGGGTTTTTCTTCGGCAGGCTTTGGTTCGCCGTCGCCTTCGGTTTTTTCTTCCGGCTTGGCTTCGGTGCCTTTGGCGCCGGCTGCTTCCAGTAGCTTAACGATGTCGTCGCGGCCGAGCTTTTTGGCTTTGTCGATGATTTTGACGCTCTGGCTGTCGGCGGCATTGACGTTGGCACCGGCGGCGATCAAGACGTTGACCACCTCAGCGCTGCCGAACAGCACCGCATCCGACAGGGCGGTCGAGCCGAGCTTGTCCGCCAAGTTAACATCGGCGCCGTAACCCAGCAGGGTTTTGACGATACGCAGATTGCCGTTAAAGCTGGCGGCCATCAGCGCGGTTCTGTCCTGTTCTATCTTGCCGTTGACATCCAGGCCTTGGGCCAGCAGGGCTTGAACCCGCTCCAGTTTGCCGGCCGCGGCGGCGGCAAACAAATCCTTGCCGTCTTCCGCAAACGCGGCAAAAGGCAAGCTCAGCAGCAGCGCCAACAGCGCCGATTTTATGTTCATGGGATTGGTTTCTTGCGTTTGCTTATCAGTTGCGATCAAATAACGGGGTCACGTTCCACATCATCTATCAATGAGCGAAAAAAACAAAATTTTAGTTGAGGCCACACCTTATTACATCGAGGCGCAATCCTCGCCGGAACAGAACCGTTATGTGTTTGCCTACACCGTCACCATCACCAATGTCGGCTCCACGCCGGCCAAGCTGTTGACCCGGCACTGGCTGATCACCGATGCCAACGGCAAGATTCAGGAAGTCAACGGCGAGGGCGTGGTCGGCGAGCATCCGCACCTGAATCCCGGCGACTCGTTCCGCTATACCAGCGCGGCGATGATAGAAACGCCGGTCGGTGTGATGCAGGGCAAATACCAGATGCAATCCGACAACGGAGAAAACTTTAAGGCATCCATTCCCCGCTTTACCCTGTCCATCCCCAGAACCCTGCACTAATGGCGATTTATGCGATTGGCGACATTCAGGGCTGTTACGACGAGCTGCGCCGCCTGCTGGATGTGGTGAAATTCGATCCCGGCCACGACCAGTTGTGGCTGGCCGGCGATCTGGTCAACCGGGGGCCAAAATCTCTGGAGACCTTGCGCTTCGTCAAAAGTCTTGGATCGACGGCGATCACGGTGCTGGGCAATCACGACCTGCATTTGATCGCCACCGTGGTTTCGCTGGGCAAATCCGGCAAGAAAGATACGCTGTCCGCCATTTTGCGGGCACCGGATTGCGACGAACTGATCCACTGGTTAAGGCATCAGCGCCTGTTTCACCACAACGACGAATTTTGCATGCTGCATGCCGGCCTGCCGCCGCAGTGGGACTTTGAGCTGACCCGGCGCATGGCGCGGGAAACGGAACAGGCCATGCAAGGCGACGATTACGACCGCTTTTTCAGGACCATGTACGGTAATAAACCGGCCATCTGGCGCGACGATTTGCCTAAATCGGAGAAACTGCGGTTCGCGGTCAACTGTTTTACCCGGCTGCGTTACTGCACGGCCAACGGTATGCTGGATTTTTCGCAAAAAGGCGCGCCGGGCACTCAACCCGGACACTTGCTGCCGTGGTTTGCGGTGCCGGGCCGCAAGAGTCTGGATATGCGGATTATTTTCGGCCACTGGTCGACGCTGGGGTTCTATCAGGACTATAACTGTTATTCGATCGATACCGGCTGCCTGTGGGGCGGGCAATTGACGGCGCTGAAGCTGGATACCCAGCCGGAACGCATCAGTATCGATTGCCAAGCCTCGCAACACCCGGCCGGCTTCGATTAAGCGCGACTGAACTTTATTTTAGCCGCGGCATCAATCGGGGGCAGGTTTTATAGCGTTCGACATCCCTTTCCAACCACAGAGAAACCAACATGAATAAAAAAATTCTGATACTCGCCGCAGCTTTAATATTGCCGATGACCGCCTCCGCCTTCCCCAGCGATGGCAACTATGACACCCCACCAGAACACAAGTTGGATCACATGAGCAAGGAACTGCTGCTTAGCCCCGAGCAAAAAACCAAGCTGGAAGCGATTTTTAAGGAACAACACGAAAAATTTCGCGCCATCCACGAAGAATCCCACAACCGCTTGAAAGAGGTATTAAACGCCGAACAACTTGCCAAGTGGGAGCAAATGAAAAAACAGCATCAGGACAAACGCCGGGAAATGATGAAGGAACATCGCAAGCCTAACCCTTAGACCATTCCGCCAGTCTTCGCCACAGACAAACCCGCTCATCGAAATTGGCAAACCGCTCGGCGCATGGTGGCGAGCGGTTTGTAGTCTTAACTACTGGTGCGTTTAGTGGAAATAGCTCCAGGGATATTCGGGCTTCAGGATGGGCCGAAAGCCGGCGGGAACCGGAAATGGCGCAGAGACAAACTCATAAACCCCTACCAGTTCCCGGGTCACGATCATGCCCACGCCGATTGCCAAGCCGACCGGAATACCCACGGCGCCCTTGGCTTCGGTTTCCTTGACGATATTGCCGGGCAACTCCAAAAAGCCGCAGGTCATGCCGGCCAAACCGCGGCCGAATTTTTGCGCGGCGGTGTCGGCCTGAACGCCGGGAGCCGCCAACATCATCAAGGCGACCGGTGCCGCCATCATCAAAGTGCGTAATTTTTTCATTTATCTCTCCTGTAAGATGGGATATAGGTTTTAGTGCGGCCAAATTGCCGATGGCGCCTACCTATCCGAATAGATATACCGGTCAACGAGATAAACCCATTGCCTCAAAGCCTGTTAGGCCGCCGTTATTTATCCCATAGCCTAGCGTTGGCCTCAAGTTTTTCGGTTTGACTCGCCGTTGGCAAGTCTGCAAACTGCGGCCTTGATTTAACCATTTACAAAAGGTGACCGCCATGAATAACCAAGTCAAACTCCGCTGGGGCATACTCGGCGCGGCACGCATCAACGAGCGCTTGCTGCCGGCGATTGTCGAAGCCTCCAATTCGGAACTCATCGCCATTGCCAGCCGCCGCCCCGGTGCTGCGGCGGAAACCCTGGCTAAATATGCCCCATGTCATCCCGGCATACATGCCTACGACGACCTGGATGCGTTGCTGAACGATGAACGAATTCAAGCCGTTTATGTGCCCATGGCCAATGGCGAACACGCGGAATGGGCCTTGCGGGCCATCGCCCATCATAAACACGTGCTTTGCGAAAAACCCATGGCGTTGACGGTCGCCGACATCGACGCCATCGAAACGGCCGCCCGCCGTTACAAGGTCACAGTGATGGAAGGCTTTATGTACCGTTTTCATCCGCAACATGCCCGAGTCCTGGAATTGATCCGCTCCGGCTTGATAGGCGAAATTCGCTCGGTGCGAGCCAGCTACTCGTTCATGATGCGCCCGGCCCGGATGTACCGGTTGGCGGCAAATGTCGAACATGGCGGCGGCGCGATGTGGGATATAGGCTGCTATGCGATTCATTCGCTACGGATGTTCTTTCAGCAAGCCCCGCTGTCGGCCACCGCTATTGCCAAATACGTGGACAGCGGCGCCGACATCACCACCAGCGGCGTACTGGATTTCGGCGACGGCAAATTCGCCCATTTCGATTTCAGCTTCGAACGGGCGCGGCGTTGCGAGTATGAAATCATCGGCACTCAGGGCGGTATCAAATGCCATGTCGTCTGGCAATTGCCCGGCGACGTGCCGGTGATTTCCTGGTGGACCGAAGACGGCCGGCAATGCGAAGAACGCTTGCCGGTCGCCAATCATTTTCGTCTGGAAGTCGAACATTTCAGCGACTGCGTGCTGAACGGCAAGGAACCGGCGTTATCCTTGGACGATGCCAGAGACAATTGCCGGACCATCGTCGCCGCGCTGCAATCGGCGGCCGAGGGGCGGGTCGTTCAACTTTGAACTACCAGGGCTATTTTTTAGGCCAGCGGCTTTCCCGCATGGCGCAATAGCTGCAGGCACTGGCGGTTGGCTGCCAAATCCAGCGCACTAAAATCGTCCTGAGTGGTCAGCAGCGGATTGGCGCCGGCTTGCAGCAATTGAGCCACCACCGCCTGTTTTCCGCTGGAGGCTGCATAAGTCAGCGCCGTGGCGCCACTGGGATTTTGATAATCGATATCGACTCCGGCTTGCAGCAACAGCGCTATACAGTCCGCCGCTTCGGCAAAGCAGGCGGCCCACAAGGCATTGTTGCCGTATTGGTCGACTACGCTTAAATCCGGTTGCCGTTTCAACAAATACGCCAACACATTAGCCCGGCCTTGTTGAGCCGCCAGAATCAACGCCCGGCTATCGGCGGCCAACGGCGTCTCCGGCTGAAGACTGTTCTCTTGTAACCAGGCAAGGATCTCGTTGGTAAGGCTCATCGAATACCTCCCTTCAAACCGATGACGGACGATGCAACAAAGACAAGTGCCCGACACCCGCCGTCTGTAGTTTCTCCGCCAACTCCAGGCGGCCGGCATCGCCTTTCCCGCGCAGAAAACGCAGCTCGTCGACCGTCAACACGGTGGCGGCGATCAACCGCACTTCGCCGCCGGGTAGCGACAATGTTGCCGGAAACGCCGTGGGCATGCCCAACAGCACCCCAACCCGGCCTCGGCCGTCCTTGATGTGGTCGATATTGAATTCCATCGACAATAATTCGCCGGCCAGCAATCGTTCGCTCAGCCGCGGATAACCGGCCAGGGTATGGCTGACCTCGGCCAGCATCGGAAACAGCCAGGTATCGGCCAGCTTAGTGAGCGGCACATCGCCGGCAATACCGGCATCGGGGCTTTCTATAAATACTTCCAGACCCAGGCCGGTTTCCGGCCTATCTCGCTCCACCCAGGGGTCGGACAAGCCGTCGGAGACGATGCAGGCGTTTTTACCGTGCCTAGCCGCCAGCCAGGCCGCTCCGGCCGGCCATTCCGGGCCATCGCTCATCGGCCCCATCAACGATGTCAACGCCGCCAGATCGGAATCCAACAAATCTCTTATCGCCCGATGCCGAGCTTCGGTGGCCATACGCAAACGGTCGGCATAGGTGAGGCCGACAACAAATTCAGTGTTCATGGTTTAGAGCCTCGGATGAAATATCTTCCCAGCGCTGCCGGGCGGTAAGACGAACCTCTTCGTCGGCATCGTCCAGCATTTGTTGCAGCAAATCGAGCTCTGCGCGTAGCGCCACTTCGTAGCGCACCGTCCAGTCGCTGTCTTTGCAGATTAGAGCCAAATCCTCGACATCCATGCGCTGGGCGACGATACGGCGAATGCCAACCTCATGATCGTCGGCCATCAAACCCAGACTGACACTGGGAATCCGTTCGACCACGGTGCGCCGCACCTCGTTATCCGGATCGGCGACCAGCCGGAACAATCGGCCTTTCGGCAAGCGCTTGGCGACATAGGCACGTACCAGATAATCCGGGTCGTCGGCCATCAATTCCAGCTGATGCTCCGGTAAGCGGTCGGCAACGGTGACTCTGACTTCCCGATCCGGATCGTTGCGTAACTCCAGCAACCACTCCAAGGGAATCCGATAGGCCAAAACCCGCCGTACCGCTTCGTCAGGATCGGTCAACAAAGGCCGTAAGTGATTGGTTGAAAGATAGCGGGCGGCGATGGCCCGACGCTCCCAAAACGGGTCTTGCGCATAATCGAGGGCATAACCCGGATGAGCCTTGAAAAAACGGTCGATTTGCCGGCCGCTTTCCGCAAGTACGCAGCAATCGCCGGGCTTGCAAGTTCCGGCCGCCAGTAAGGAGTCTCGATAGCGGCATTGGCTGCAATCGGCCAGCGGCGTCAAATCCTTTTCCTGCTCGGTTTGCGCCATGCTTAAGCCGCCTCGGTCAGAGCCGGCAACAGTTGCGGAGTGATTTGTTTCAGCCAGGTTTTAATCCGTTCTTCGGTCAAATGCGGCTGGCCGCGCTGATCCAACACCAGCCCGACGAATTGATTGTCGATAATCGAGTCGGAATGCTCGAACTGATAGCCGTCGGTACTCCAGCGGCCGACCATGTCGGCGCCGTAACCGTAAAACACCCGATAGAGCTGAATCAAAGAACTGGCAAAACGCGAGGCATAGCGTTCCTGGTGGCCCAGTCCGAACAAGGCCACACGCTTGCCGGACAAATCGACACCGTCCAGATGCGGCACGAATTCCGCCCAATTGGCTTCCTGGCACCCCACCGCCCGACCAGGCAAATCGCCGACCCCATAACTAGGGGTACCGAGTATCAGCGCATCGTATTGCAACAATTCGGCGGGACTGACGCGATTGATGTTTTTGGGTTTGTCGGCCAGCGCTTCGCCCAGTTCGCTGAAAATCTTTTTGGCTACCAGCCGGGTGCTGCCGGTATCGGTTCCGAAAAAAATGCCGATTTTGCTCATAAATCACCTGTGATCGGGAATGCTGGAAAAGGCTATACAGCCGCTTTTACATCAGCCAGCAAATTTCGATCCAGGTTTTTATGAGAAATTTTTACGTTATATTTCAGTTAATTGGCGAATAAAAATGGCTTTTCCGTATTGCAAGCAAGCTTACAATTGCAGCATGGCGGGAAGGATTTACGACATGGCGCAACAAGCCACCGATGGTTTTAGATTGCCGTGCTTGATTGTCCATCGCCATGTGACGGCTTGGCAATGTCGGCCTGAGTTTTTAAAAACGCCGGGATACGCCGATCAAGCCAATATTCGGGATTGAATATTGACCCGCCGACAAATCCGACGTGACCGCCGCCGCTGATAACCTCCAACCTGACATGTTCGGACAATTCTGCGGCCGTCGGCAGCACGGCCAGGGTCATGAAGGGATCGTCTTCGGCCTGAATCAGCAAGGTTGGCACATTAATGTTTTTCAAAAATTGCCGGGAACTGGCGCGACGGTAATAATCGTCGACGTTTTTAAAGCCATGCAATCGGGCAACCACACGGTCATCGTATTGCCAAAATGATTTAATCCCGGACAAATCGCCGAGTTGTTCAAGCTTATCCGCTTCCTGATGCAGGCCTAACCTAGAAAGATGTTGGTGTTTGGAATGGATATATTGTTTTAATTCTTGTAGCAGATGGTACCGGTAAATCTTCGAGAAACCGCTATCCAGCTTTGTCGCACAGGCGCTTAACACTAAAGGCACCGAAACCGCCACCGCCGCAAACAGCGCGAGTTTGTCGCCTTGTTCGCCCAGCCATTTCAGCAAAACATTACCGCCCAGGGAAAATCCCACCGCCGCCAAGGCCGTCCCCGGCAGGCGCTGCCGCAAGGTTTGATAGAGGAATTGAATATCTTCGGTGTCGCCGGAATGGTAACAGCGCGCCAAACGATTGGGTTCGCCGCTACAGCCGCGAAAATTCAAGGCAACGCTGGGTAAGCCGCATGCCAGCAACGCCTGTTGCAAACCCTTGATGTAACCGGACTGAGAACTTCCCGATAAACCATGCAATAAAATGACTAAACGCTCTCCAACCTCGCCGCACCAGTCGATATCGATAAAATCGCCATCCGGCGTGGCTAAGCGTTCGCGTTTCAAGCGGAGCGGCAGCGATTTTCGCAATAATGCCGGATACAGTGTTTGCAGGTGCGGGTTATTCAGCCACCAAGCGGGGCGAAAGCGGCTGTCGGATTGCTTCATCGTTAAAAACAAGTTGGGATTGATGAGGCATTTTAACGGTTAAGAAGGTCTGTGCGGCGAGTTTTCAGGATAAACAAACCGGCGGTCCTGCCGGTTTGTTTATGGCGTTCAGTGGATCTTGACCCATTGTTTGTGATGAATGTACTCAATGATCGGCAAGCACTAAGGCAGTGCCGAACACCCGACTCTAGGTTGTCCGCAAAATATCGTCGCTCTTCGGACCCTGATGGGCCGTTTTCGAGTCGTTGTGTGTCGGACTGGAGATTTCCGGAGTACTTTTGTTGCTTACGGTTGTAACCTGATCGGGTGGGAGCACAAAAATCAACGCAGCAAAGGCTGCACCGGTTAATGCAATATCAAAAACTTTAATTTTTATCATGCCTATCACCTAAAAATTTCCTGTGACCGGGCCACTATTTACCAAATATTAAGTCAAGCGAGCCCATTATTATCTAGGTTTTGTTTCGCCATACTTGGCGCTCTATGTGTAAAGCCCTGACTTTTAAGGCTATAACCATCCTAGTTCCAAGAAGCTACTGCCAACGCGCGGCATCCGCAGCTTCGTGCACTAAACAAAGCGATTACCGTGCCAACGTCAGCCAAGCGATAACAGTCAAAATGCATGAACACTAAACCATACGCAACCCAGTCGGCTATAAAGCGAACAAGGCAACAGAACCCCATTAACCAATTGTATTTAAACATTAATTAGCATAGCCACGCGGTTGCCAATCGAATAACTTTTTTAGGAATCGTCAAATGAACACAGACTTTCAAACCTTGCGCAACTGGCAGGCATGACAAAATTGACAGAACGACTGACAAAGCCGCCGCCGCTTCTGGCAGGACTGGCAACCGAACAGAGCCGACGTATAACCAGCCTAAAACGATGATAGACAGGTCATCAGGCCCGCTATGAATGCATTGCATAAAATACCGCGAGATTTGGGCCGGCTTACCTTTCATTTATATAGGGTGTTCAACGCCTGGAATTGACGCGAATGCGCCCCGCAACCTCATTGCCAGCCCTTGCGCTGAAAGGCATGCTTGGCTTTAAAAAATGTTATTATATAAATAACTTATAAATCAAAAACCAACTAAAATGTCTTTCGTTTTAAGCAAGCTTGCTTCTATTACAGCAATACGCGATGTTGAATTATTTGAACTGAGTGTTTTAAAAACCCTTGCGGAAATCCTTAAAACATCCAATATCTCGTTATATAAATTCAATAGTTCCAATATTCCTTGCCGGCTCTTGCGTTACTCAACAGAAAAATCTCAAACCAATACTCAACGACGAATCGATGAGTCTCATGAGTTACATATTTCAGATATAGATGTTCCGGACCACATTAAGCTTGCGCAGCAATGGATAGCATCTACCAACAAACCATATTCAATCCAAAAAACCGACCATTATTTAACGATCTATCCGGTGATAGGCTCAACAAGTATTGTCGGCTATGTATCGATTAAAATGGTTCACGAACCCACGGAAACCGAAAAATTCGCAATTACCAGCATTTTAAAAATTTCTCACAACTTTCATAGTTTGCTGGAAGAAAATCAAAAGGACAAATTAACTGGCTTATTGAATCGCAAAACCTTCGACGACAATATTAACAAAATCCAATCCCTACTGCCTTATAACCAAAAAACCGCTGAATATAATGGCAAAGAAAATAGATCAGCACAGCTGCCTAACAACTTCTGGCTAGCGGTTATTGATATTGATTATTTCAAAAAAATAAACGATAACTTCGGTCACGTGTATGGCGACGAAGTTTTATTATTAGTTTCTCAATTAATGAAGCAAAGTTTTCGCAGCACCGATTTATTATTTAGATTCGGCGGAGAAGAGTTTGTGGTTATTATTAGAGGTCGAAATAAAAAAGATGCGGAAACCATCCTAGACCGATTCCGAAAGATGATTGAGCAATATCAATTTCCGCAAATTTCGCAGGTAACGGTCAGCATCGGCATCACACAAATCACCGAGGAATTCATCATTGCCACCGACATCGTCGGACGCGCCGATATGGCACTGTATTACGCGAAGGAAAACGGCCGTAACCAGCTGTTTTTCTACGAAGACTTGTTGGCAGCAGGAAAAATTAAAAACACTATTGAAATCGGCTCAATCGATTTTTTCTAAGATGCCGGAATCAGCAGACAATTAAGCCTATATTCAATAAAAATCGTGCGGCGAAAACACCGACAAACCGGGTTTCGCCGCGTTTTAGCTATTAACCAAAGGCCTTTTTAAAAAACTCCGGCATGGCTAGGCTGGCTTTGTGGATGTCGCTATTGTAATAAACGGTATCGAAGCCCTTGTTGGCGGCATCCTGTTCGCGGAATTTGCATAGATCGGCTTTGCTGGCCATCGTTGCGCTCCACCAGCCGGACGGATAAATGCATTGCGGGAAGAATACGGTCTGCAGATGGGTAAACCCGCCAGCCTGCATTTCGCCGCGCATTTCGGCGAGTATTTTCATGTGCAGCAGCGCCGATTCGCTTTGCTGAATGACGATGCCGTTTTCGCTCAGTGCGTTGAAGCAATCTTTGTAAAAATCGGCGCAGAACAAGCCTTCGGCAGGGCCGACCGGATCGGTGCTGTCGACGATAATGATGTCGACGCTGTTAGGTGCGGCGTCTTTCACCCATTTGATGCCATCGATGAATTTCAGCTCGGCGCGCGGATCGTGATTGGATTCGCACAATTCGGGAAAATAGATTTCAGCCAAGCGGGTGACGCGCTCATCGATATCGATCTGCACCGCTTGGCTTACACCCGGATGTTTCAACACTTCCCGCAAGGTGCCACAGTCGCCGCCACCGATGATCCAAACCTTTTTGGGATTGGGATGGGTGAACAGCACCGGATGGCTCATCATCTCGTGATAAAAAAAGTTGTCGCGAGTGGAAACCATGGTGCAGCCGTCGATCACCATCAGGTTGCCGAAGTGCTCGGTCTCGTAGATTTCCAGAAACTGGAACTCGGATTGCTCCTCGTGGAGTTTGCGTTTGATTTTCAGAGAAAAGGCAGAGCCGCTTGGAGTTTGTGCTTCGCTGAACCATTGTGCGTCGAGCATGATGAAGTCCTATTTAAAAAGTCATATAACGATCACCATTATACTTTAGAATTTCGGCCACTTTATGACAGACAGGGTAGAACGCGTGCCGACACAACAATGGTCGATTGAACAATCAAAACAACTTTACGCCATTCAGCAATGGGGCGACGGTTATTTTTCGATCAATGCCAAGGGTCATGTTTGCGTCAAGCCGCAAGCCGGTTGCGCCACCGAGATCGATCTGTTCGAGATTGCTCAAGCCTTACAGGACAAGGACTTGAACTTTCCGGTGCTGGTACGTTTTACCGATATTCTGCGCGACCGCATCCGCCGCTTGCAGCAGGCCTTTGACGATGCCCGCGCCGCTCACCATTACAGTGGTAGCTATACGCCCGTGTATCCGATCAAGGTTAACCAACAAGGCAATGTGGTGGAAAGCATCGTTTCCGCCGATAACATCGGCCTGGAGGCAGGCAGCAAGCCGGAATTGCTGGCGATACTAGGCTTGGCGAAGCGCGGCGGTACCATCGTCTGCAACGGTTACAAAGACAGGTTTTACATCCGCATGGCGCTGATGGGGCAACTGATGGGCTTGTCGGTGTTTATCGTCATCGAAAAACCTTCGGAACTGGAATTGATTATCGAGGAAGCCGCCAAGCTGCAAGTTCGCCCATTAATCGGCCTGCGGGTACGTCTGTCGACCATCAGCGCCGGCAAATGGCAGAACAGCGGCGGCGAAAAATCCAAATTCGGCCTGCACGCCAGCGAAGTGTTGCAGCTGATAGACCGCTTAAAGCAAATTGAAATGCTGGACTGCCTGCAGTTGATGCATTTTCACATGGGCTCGCAAATCGCCAATATCCACGACATCAAGCTGGCGCTAAAAGAAGCCGGCCAATTCTACCTGCAACTGCACCGGCTTGGCGCCAACATCACTACCGTCGACGCCGGCGGCGGCTTGGGCGTCGATTACGACGGCAGCGGTTCGCGGCGGGAATGCTCGATCAATTACAGCATGGCCGAATATGCCGAAAATATCGTCCGCAGCTTTGCCGAAACCAGCCGCGAACACAACCTGCCGCAACCCAATATCATCACCGAGTCCGGCCGGGCCATCACCGCCCATCACGCACTGCTGATCAGCAATGTCACCGAGGTGGAAAGCCTGCAAGGCGCAGTCGCGCAGGTCGACGTGGCCAATCAAAACATTGCCGAGGCCTACCACAATGCCCAGTTCGACATGGCCGAAGCCCGCGCCCAGTTCGTGCAAGGCGACCTGTCGTTGCCGGAACTGGCCCAGGCCGAACAGTATTACGTCAGCCTGTGCCGGCAAGTTCAGCAGCGTCTCAATCCCGACAACCATCATCACCGCGAAATTTTGCAGGAACTGGACGAAAAACTGGCCGACAAGGTATTCTGTAATTTTTCCTTGTTTCAATCGATGCCGGACATCTGGGGTATAGAGCAGATTTTTCCTATCATGCCCATTCACAAGCTCGACCAGCAACCTAGCCGGCGTGCGGTGATTCAGGATTTAACCTGCGATTCCGACGGCCGCATCGATCAATACGTCGACCAACAAAACATCAGCAATACGCTGGCCTTGCATCCCATCAATGTCGACCAGCCCTATTTGCTGGGCTTTTTCATGCTGGGGGCCTATCAGGAAATTTTGGGCGATATGCACAACCTGTTCGGCGACACTCATTCCATCAACATCGAACTGGCTGACGGCGGTTACCGCTTCGGCGATTTCATGGCGGGCGAGGATGTCAGCGAACTGCTGGATTATGTACACATCAATACCGAGGCGCTTAAAGCCGCCTACCAGCAAAAACTCGGCGATAGCGGCTTGACGACCGAGCAAAAGCAAGCCTTTGAGCTGGAGTTGTTGGCGGGATTGAATGCCTATACTTACCTTGAGAAATAGCATCGGGGCGAAAGGCGGCACCCCAAAAATGAATCGTATTTAGGATGTTTACGCATGCAGAAATGGATAATCGGTTTCGCGTTGCTGTGTTGTGCAGCCTGCAATAACACAGCGCCCTTGTTGGGCAAATTGCCGGCCGACGCCGTGATTCTGGCGTTTGGCGACAGCCTGACTTATGGCACCGGCGCATCGGCACAGCATGATTATCCGAGCATTCTCGCGCAATTGACCGGCCACGAAGTGATCAATGCCGGCGTTCCGGGCGAAATCAGCCAAGAAGGCCGGCAACGCTTACCGGCATTGTTGGACGAAGTTCGCCCCGGTTTATTGATTCTGATACATGGCGGCAACGATATTTTGAGACAAATCGCCGCCGAGCAAACTCGCGACAATCTAAAAGCCATGATAGACGAAGCCAGGCAACGCCATATTCCGGTAGTCATGCTCGGCGTGCCCAAATTCGGACTGGTGTTTTTACACAGCGCGGAATTTTATACGGAACTGGCAAAATCCGAGGGTGTTGCCAGCGACCTTGAAACCTTGCCTAATATCCTGGCCGCCAACGAACTAAAATCCGACGCGATCCACCCCAACGATCAAGGTTATCAACGCTTGGCAGAAAGCATTGCCAGCCTTCTGCAAAAACAGGGTGCGTTATAAGGTTCGCCTTCATGCGGCCGTAATTCGATTGACGCAACTAAGAAGCTATAATGATCAAGATAATCGGGGGAGGCATAAAATGCGGGCAGGATTGATTGGTTTGGGGGCAATGGGACAAGGCATGGCGCGTAATCTCGCCAAGGCCGGCTATCTCGCCGCCATTTATAACCGGAGCGCCGATAAAGCCGAGGCGTTGGCGGAAGAACTGCATGTTACCGCCAGCCCTACGCCGCAAGCCTTGGCCGATCGGGTCGATGTGGTGCTGCTTTGCGTATCCGCCGACGCTGACGTACTGGAAGTGGTCAATGCACTGGCCGAAGCAGTAAAACCCGGCACGGTGGTGATCGACATGTCGACTGTCAGCGGTAACACCGCCCGGCAGGCCGCGGCAATCTTGCGAGACAAACATGCCGACTTTCTGGACGCTCCGGTTTCCGGCGGCGTGGAAGGCGCCAACAAAGGCACGCTGGCGATGATGGTCGGCGGAGACGCCGACGCGCTGGAGCGGGTCCGGCCGGTATTGGACGCCATGACGGCACGCATCGAACACATGGGCAGCCATGGCACGGGCCAAGCCTGCAAGGCGGTCAATCAGATCATGGCCGCCGGCATCAATCAGGCAGTCTGCGAAGCCCTGGCTTTTGCGGAAGCGCAGGGCCTGGATTTGAATAAAGTCATCGACGTCGTTTCGGGCGGCGCGGCCGGCAACTGGTTTTTACAGCATCGCGGTAAAACCATGACCCAAGCCATATTCAAGCCCGGCTTCAAACTGGCGCTACATCACAAGGATTTGTTAATTTGTCGGCAAATGGCCCAACAAGCCGCTGTAGCCGGCCCGTTAACCGAAACGACACTGGCCGATTACCAGCGGCTGATGCAGCAAGGCCACGGCGACGAAGACATATCGGCGTTATATCGATTAAAACGGAAACAATAATTCACGACGAGGTGTGAGGATGAAAATTACAGTATTCGGCAGCGGTTATGTCGGTTTAGTGACTGGGGCCTGTCTGGCCGATGTCGGCAACCAGGTGATGTGCATGGATGTCGATCAACGCAAAATCGATCAACTGAAGCAGGGCATCATCCCGATTTACGAACCGGGTCTGGAGGAAATGGTTAAAGATAACCAAGCCGCCGGACGCCTGAGTTTTACCACCGATGTCGAAGAAGCCGTGAATTTCGGCCTATTCCAGTTTGTCGCGGTCGGCACCCCACCGGACGAAGACGGCTCGGCCGATTTGAAATACGTGCTGGCGGTAGCCAAAAGCGTCGCCGAGCACATGAACGATTACAAAATCATCGTCGACAAATCCACAGTGCCGGTCGGCACCGCCGACAGAGTCAAGCAAACCGTGGCCGACACCCTGGCGCAACGCAGCCAAAATCTGGAATTCGACGTGGTGTCCAATCCCGAATTTTTAAAAGAAGGCTCGGCGCTGGACGACTTCATGAAGCCGGATCGCATCGTCATCGGCACCGACAACCCCAGAACTGCCGAATTGCTGAAAGCCCTGTACGCACCTTTCAACCGCAGCCGCGAGCGGGTCATCACCATGGACATCCGTTCCGCCGAGCTGACCAAATACGCCGCCAACGCCATGCTGGCCACCAAGATCAGCTTCATGAACGAGCTGGCCAATCTGGCGGAACGGCTGGGCGCCGACATCGAGCATGTCCGCCACGGCATCGGTTCCGACAGCCGAATCGGCTATAGCTTCATCTATCCCGGCTGCGGCTACGGCGGCTCCTGCTTTCCGAAGGACGTCAAAGCCCTGGAGCGCACCGCTCGCGACTATGGTTATCATGCCGAGTTACTGAGCGCCGTCGAGAACGTCAACGACAGACAGAAGCACCGGCTGTTCGAAAAAATTTCCGCGCATTATCCGGGCGGCGTGAAAGGCAAGGTGTTTGCACTATGGGGACTGGCGTTCAAACCCAACACCGACGACATGCGCGAAGCACCCAGCCGGGTATTGCTGGAAGCCTTGATCGAAGCCGGCGCCAGCGTACAAGCCTACGATCCGGAAGCGATGCACGAAGCGCAACGCATCTATGGCGGCAAAACCGGACTGACCTATTGCGAGAAACAACCGGAAACCTTGCGCAACGCCGACGCCTTGATCATCGTCACCGAATGGAAACAATTCCGCAGCCCAGACTTCGAGCAACTCGGTCAGCAACTAAACGATAAAGTGATTTTCGACGGCCGCAACATGTACGAACCACGCTTGGTGAAACAGGCCGGTTTGCAGTATTACGCGATTGGACGTTGATTGGTTGTTTGTTCTGTCGGAACGAACAGTAAATTAGTGCCGCTGTCGCGACGGATGTTTTAACGCCGGTTCTCGCACCGGCGGGCGAGTGACTTTTCTTTGCTTGTCCAAAGAAAAGTCACCAAAAGAAAAGACACCCGGATACCGCTTTGATCCTGCGCTCCGAAGGGTTTGAACGGGGTTTTCCGAAGGGGCATCCCAGCCCCTGCGTAAAACGCGATGCATCCCTGCATCGCCCCTGACGGGCAAATCCGCTCAAACCCTTCGGTGCTCGGCGCGGCATACGGGAGAAAACCCACGCCAAATTTCGAAGTAACTCGCATGAAATTACACAATGCTTCTGGGCAATGTGTACGACTAGCCGAAGTCGACCCTTAAGCGACAATCGCCGAAATTCACCAATGGCAGAAATCATGCAGAGAACTGACGATAGATGGGTTTCGCTAAGATACCCATCCCACCTCGCTTATAGTCATAGTCTTAAAGCATGTTGATAAAAGTATGTAAGATTATCTGATTTTTTTCTGTTCATCATGAACACTTTTTAAATAAACCGCAGATGAACGTTAACGTAGACTGGGGGAATACTTGAAATCCAGCACTTAAGGTCGTTAAAGCTGGGTACCGCTCTGTTTAACTCAGTCTATGGTCCTATCGGTTGATAGCGATAGGCGCATTTCATTGCATAAATATTATTATTATTAAATAAGCATGAAACTTGATAAATTAAGAATTTTGCAAGACAAAATAAAAGAAGAACTTGGCAGAAACAGTGTTACCTCGACTATATATTATTTTTATAATAACAGATGGATTGAGCTGGACAGTGAAAATAATTGCGACAGCATAATCAATTCACTCAAACGGGCAAAATCTGAGAAAATTGCATATCATGCCACTAGCGATTTGGATGCTTGGTTTTATTTTTCATCTTCTGATTTTGTAGTCAAGCTGCGCTTTTTAAATTCCCCTCAAAAGGCAACGAGAACTCAATATAGGGATAAGCTTGAGAACTTAATTGAAAATGCAACCAACGCGTATAAAGTCTCTCATAACCAACTTACGCATTTATTGGCAAAGGATGCCTTTAGAGAAAGTCTATATAATTCAATAAAAAGTCTTGATTCACAAAATTCTTTTACCGATGAAACGCAAATAAATATGGTTTCTCGTTCTCTGTTTGTGATGGCTCTCGATATTGATTATTTTAAACAGATCAATGATACATGGGGGCATCTTTATGGAGACCAAGTCCTAAAGACATTTGGGCTGAGATTAGAAAAATGCGCAGAAATAATACGTCATGAAAATATTGGTAATCCAGAAATTTATCTTGGCCACCCGTCAGGCGAAGAATTCTTAATTTTTATTACTGCTAACGCATCGCGTGATCAATTCTTAGAATGGGCTAATGAATTTAGAAAGAAAATATCCGAGGAGATATTGCCAACCGAAAAAGAATGGGAATGGCTGACTTCTTCTGGCGATATTTCTGTAATCTCTCCTCCTCCACTTCAAGACAGGGGGGTAACGGTTAGTGTAGGAGTAGCTATTCACAACGACACATCGTCGATAGATTCGGGATTAGACTTAGTTTCTAGCTTACTAGATAGAGCTGACACTGCACTTTACAAAGCAAAATCGGCAGGTCGTAATCAAGTAATACTTTACAATGAAATTCTATCCAGTTGCGGCCAGATTATTGAGCAAAATAAATTAAATCAGGTGATCGCTATAGATATTGGCTCTAATGTTGGGGTTTCAGTTGGTCAAGAATTCAAGGTATTCTCTCCAACTTTCTCAGGAAAAACAAAGTTTTTAGTGAATGATGGACGCACGACTAGAACATTAGGGACTTATCCAAAAGTCGAAGCAGCTAGAATTGTAGTTTTTAATGCACAACCAGAAATATCGTTCGCTTTTATTGCCAGTGATACAAGCAGTGATATATTTCTTGAAGTAGGCTCTCATCTCGAAGCTATTCCAGCCGGAAGTATAGGACACTTACTTCCCTCCTCATCAAAGTACTTTCCATCTGCTCCTAATACCCGCGAAAAAAATGCCGCAGTTGATCCACAAGAATTTGTCAAAAAAGCCGCAGCGGACGGCAAGTTTCCATTCGCAATAGTCATCAGATTTTCACGCGAATCCGAATATTTGCGTAAATATGGAACCGTCTCACTTAATTTGGCTCTTGCACAACTTTATCGCGAAGCTCAAGTTAAATTTCATACTTCAGCAGTAATTGAGGTTTTGGACAAGGGGACAATATGCATTGTCGGTGACAAAAATGCATATTCTGAACAACTTATTAGTGAATTTATAGAGTCTTTAGCATCAGAATTACCAGAATTAGGAGTTTTTGCAGGTATATTTTGCGAGGCAGATCATAAATCTTCAATAAAAGAAGAACAGAACGCCCTTGATTGTTCCAATTCAATAGAATTTGCGCGATTTGCGGCATCTGATGCTGGAAGGGCTCCAGACCTAAAATTACGTCATTTTGGTTATAATGAAGCGACAAAAGTTCTACAAGCTCTTCGTGACTCTCGTTCGTTTAATACTGCTTATGCTGATTTTGAAATGTTGCGTAATCTGGGTGTCGAATCAGCTCGTCTTTTAAACCTCGGTGGATTGATCGCTGGAAGCCTCGGGCTTCCAAAACAAGCTTTGGATCACTATTTGGCTGCAATCACCAAAGATCCAGACACACTTATATACAAAAGCAATTATGGAACTGTGGCTTATCAGATTAATGAAATTGAACCAGCTTTAAAGATTCTAAATGCTATTCCATTAAGTGACTTGGATGGACTTATCAAAACCCACCCCTATGGGTACGTAACTTATGCACGGCTTCTAGCTAAAGCGAGAACCAATCACTCTGACTTATTTGATGTGGAACGTTTTACACACATTGCAAATAACGCTTTAATTATTCCAGGATTTGAGAAGCCGGACGAAGCTAATTTAATTAGGATCGCGCTCAATCAATCCAAAAATCTTGAAGAGAAGCCAACGTAGTCATTGAATGAATTGTGAAATCCGCATTGGTCAAGTTGATGAGGCGCAATTGGGTAAATGTTAGCAAGTAGCCTTGATGGTATCGATGATTCGAAGGCCAACATCCTTTCGATTGTCGATGTTGGCTTGATGACGGAATGGCCGCTCCCTCGTTCCGCTAACGCTGCATCGAGGCAACGCAAGACCAACACTGGCTTATCATCGATGGGCAGTTATCTATTCAAACGCTGACACTAAGAAAAGAAATACAGTAGTCCGCTTTTGGCCGACTGCGGCTAGTCGCACTCATTACTAAAAACTTTAGAGCATTATGGTGTTAGGGATAAATTTCCAAATTCTGGGATGGTTTTGTCCCGTATGCCGCGCCGAGCACCGGAGCTTTTGAACGGATTAGCCCGTTAGGGGCGCCGCAGGGATGCGGCGCGTTGACGAAGGGGCAGGAAGCCCCTTTCGGCAACCCCGTTCAAAAGCGAGGAGCGCAGGATTCAAGCGGCATCCGGGTGTCTTTTCTTTTGGATACTTTTCTTTGGACAAGCAAAGAAAAGTATCGCGGTTGTCGGTCCGCGAACCGACATTAAAACCAGCCGTCGCGCCAGCGACACATTCTGACTTCGAGAGCCCTTCGACAACGGACTCGTTGCAGTCAGCCAGTTCCTATCGTCAAGAAGACCGCCGCAACTGGCTATGCTTGATTCCATAACCAAAATAAATCCCGAAACCGATCAACAACCAGACAATCAGCCGAATCCAAGTATCGAAAGGCAGGCCCGCCATCAACGCCAGACACACCAGAATGCCGGCGACCGGCACATAGGGCACCGCCGGACATTTGAAATGGCGCTCCATTTCCGGATGGCTATTCCGCAAGATCCATACCCCGCCGCAAACCAGCACAAAGGCGAACAACGTGCCTATGCTGACCAGTTCCCCGAGCTTTTCGATGGGCATGAAGCCGGCCAACAGGGATACCGCCACGCCGACCAGAATGGTGGACAAATGCGGGGTTTGAAATTTCGGGTGAACTTGGGCGAACAGCGGCGGCAGCAATTGGTCCTTGGCCATCGAGAAGAAAATCCGGCTTTGGCCCATCAGCAGCACCAGCATTACCGAGGTCAATCCGGCGATGGCGGCGATTTTGATAATTGGCGACAACCAGCTCATGCCGACGTGATCCACCGCCAGCGCAATCGGCGCGGCGACATTCAGTTCGGTGTAGGAAATGATGCCGGTCAATACGCCGGCCACCAGAATATACAGCAGCGTGCATATCGCCAACGAGGCGATGATGCCGATAGGTACGTCTTTTTGCGGGTTGATCGCTTCCTGGGCGGCGGTGGATACCGCATCGAAGCCGATGTAGGCGAAGAAGATCACCCCGGCACCGGTCAACACCCCGCCGAAACCGAATGGCGTAAAGTTGGACCAGTTTTCGGTTTGGATGTGCCCGGCACCGGCGACGATGAACACCACGATCACCGATAGCTTGATCAATACCATCACGGCATTGAATATCGCCGATTGGCGGATGCCGACCACCAGCAAGCCGGTCAGCAATAAAATAATCGCCACCGCCGGCAAGTTGATGAAACCGGCCTCGGGATTGGCCAAATAAGCCGTGGTCAGATAGGTCGGTAAATGTATACCGAAGTTATCCAGAAAACTGGTGAGATAACCGGCCCAACCTATCGCCACCGTGCTGCTGGCCAAGGCATATTCCAGCACCAAATCCCAGCCGATGATCCAGGCCATCAGTTCGCCCATCGTCGCATAGGCATAGCTGTAAGCGCTGCCGGATACCGGAATCATTGAAGCCAGTTCGCTATAGCACATCGCTGCCAGGCCGCAGGCAATGCCCGCCAGAATGAAGGACAGCACGATGGCCGGACCGGCATATTTGGCGGCGGCGATACCGGTCAGTACGAAGATGCCGGCGCCGATCACCGCGCCGATGCCGAGTATGGTCAAATCCTTGGCGGTTAAGGTTTGCTTCAGGCCATGTTCGACGCCGGTCAGTGCTTCAACCGATTTACGTTGCAGCAATTGCTTGGGTATTTTCATTGGTGATTCCAGGAGTTAATAATTATTTACCCAAACCTTTGATATCGGGCTTGTTTTTAGCGCCGTCAAAACGGGTACCGGCCGTAATTGCCTTGCTAAAATTGGCATCGTGCAATTTGGCTTCCGAAAAGTTGGCGTCGGTTAAGTTGGCGCCGCTTAAATCCGCGCCGTCCATATCGGCGGAATACAAATCGGCGTTTTGCAGATTGGCATTATTCAGTTTGGCATGTCTGAGCATGGCGCGGCCAAGCTTGGTGTTGCTGAGGTTGGCGCCACTTAAATTGGCACCTTTAAGATTGGCGCGCATCAGCCCCATCGATTGATTTTTCATATCCGCCGCCCAATCGGAATTGCTGATATTGGCATGGCTGAAATTGGCACCCTCCATCACCGCCACCACCCGGCTGCCGCTGAGATCGGCGTTGCTGAGATCGGCGTGCATCAGGCTGACCCCAAAAATACTGGTATTGGCCAAATTGGCGCCGACCAGTTTGATGTTGGTCATCACCGTCAAATCCAGATTCAGGCCGGATAGATTGGTGCGGCTGAAATTGGCGCGGCGCAGATCCGCTCCCCACAAATCGGCATTCCTAAAATCCAGGCCGGACAGATCCAGATCCGTCAAATCCTTGCGGCGCAACGGCGCGGGATGTTGTTTATCGGCCTTGGCAAGCAGTTGTTCGACCTGGGCGCGAGTCAGTTCGGCGGCACGAACCTGAGGACAAGCCAACGCGGCCAGCGATAACAAGGCAGTGATATGCAATGAAAACTTCATCATCAATCTCCTGGAGAGTCTTTCTTAAAATTATTGTAAACCCATCCGTCTATGGCCTGAACCGCGCCGGGCCGATAGTGGGAAAGCGGTACCGGGCGTAAATGATACCGGGTAAATGGAAGAATACCGATACTAGCAGGCGACGGTGTGCCTGTGTGCGACGTGCTGCCGCCAAACCGCGGCGGTCGGACTGGCTAATAACTGCTCGGCAAACCGGCTGGCTTGACGCAAATTGTCCGCTGCCTCGTCGCTTAAACCGGCACCCAGCTCGAAACTCAAGCCCTGAATACTCAACAGGAAACTCGGGGGCGGATTGTGGCCGGTAACGGACTGAAAAACCGCCAATACCGCCGCCGGACTCATGGCATGACTGGTATAACTATTGTCTTTGGCTGGCCTGAGTTCGGCAAAATCGAAAGCATGGCTACAGGCTACCGAAGCGTCGACGAACAACACCAGCTCGCGATTTTGCAAATCCAGCGCATATTCGATCTGAAGCTGGAAATCGGTTAACAACTCGACGCGGGTTAAATCCAGATGCTGCTCGATAAAATCCAGCAGCATAGGTCCAAGCGCATCGTCGCCCCGGCTGGGATTGCCGTAACCCAGTACCAGTATCGGCTTGCTCATTACACGCCATGCTCGAACTGGCCGTCGCTATGGCGAATCAACTGATCGACCAGCTTGCCTTCCGCATCCACCAGCTCCAGTTGCAGCGGCATTTTGCCGACAGCATGGGTGGCGCAGGATAGACAAGGGTCGTAAGCCCGGATCGCCACTTCCAGATTATTCAGCAAGGGCTCGGTCAACTCCCGGCCCGACAAATATTCGGCGGCGACTTGCCGCACCGATTCGTTCATGCCCATGTTGTTGCTGGTGGTGGAGACGATCAGATTGGCCTTGGTGACGATGTCATTTTCGTCGACCTGATAATGGTGAAACAAGGTGCCGCGCGGAGCTTCGATCACGCCTATGCCTTCGTAACGTTTTTCGCCCTTGGCGACCAGATCGCCGCTCATGACGTCCGGATCGTGCAACAGGGTCTTGATGCTTTCCGCGCAGTGTAACAACTCGATCAGTCTTGCCCAGTGGAAAGCCAGCGTGCTGTGCACCATGGTATCGCCGCCATGCTGCTTGAATTCGACCCGCGCGGCTTCCGCCAATGGCGTGTCGATGAAATCGCAGTTGTTGACGCGGGCCAAAGGTCCGACCCGATACCAGCCCATGTCCTTGCCCAGCGAAGTCAGGTAAGGAAACTTCATATAGCTCCACGAACGCACCTCTTCGTGGATGATGTCGTTGTAATGGCAATAATCGAAATGATCCAGCAGGGTTTCGCCTCTATCGTTTTTGGCGCGGATGCCGCCGTGATAAAGCTCCAGCGCGCCGTTGGGCTTGATCAAGCTCAGATAGTTGCTGCGGATGGTGGCAAAATCGTCGTAGTAAGGCAGATTGGAAGTATGGACCTTCTTGATCAGCGCCACCGATGCATCGGCCCAGGCGATCATCTGATCGATGTCCTGTAGCAGATAGTCGCGTTCTTCCTTATTCAATGCCTTGTTCATGCCGCCGGCAATCGCGCCGGTGCCATGCACCCGTTTGCCGGACACCATGCGTATCACTTCCTGGCCATATTTGCGCAGCTTGACGCCCTGCAAGCCGAGTTCGGGATAAGCGCCCAGCACGGCGATGATATTGCGTTTGCCGATTTCGCTTTCGAAGCCGAACAACAAGTCCGGGCTGGAGAGGTGGAAAAAATGCAAGGCATGGGATTGCATTACTTGGCCGAAATGCAGCAGCCGGCGTAATTTGTCGGCGGCCGGCGGCAAATCGGCGGGATCGACACCTACCAGTTGATCGATGGCCTTGGCGGCTGCCAGGTGATGGCTGACCGGGCAAATACCGCACAGCCGCTGCACCAGCACCGGCAATTCCCAATACGGCCGGCCCTGAATGAATTTTTCAAAGCCCCGGAATTCGACGATATGCAGCCGCGCCTGTTTGACCTTATTGTTTTCGTCCAGCAGCAGCGTGACTTTACCGTGTCCTTCGACGCGGGAGACGGGATCGACAACCACCCGTTTTAGGCTGGCTGGATTTTCGGCGGTTTCAAGATGTTCGTACATGATTTGTCCTCTGGTGAGCTGCCCTTGGCATTATCGGCTAATCGTAATGAACCAATTCGTAAGGCAAAGCGGGTTCGCGGCCTTCCAATAAAGCGGTCAAAAATGACCAGAACACGTCGGCCGATGGCGGACAACCGGGCAGAAAGTAATCGATCTTCACGACTTCGTGGATAGGATGCACCTTATCCAGCAACAGCGGCAATTCCGGATCGCTGGGGATTTGGGCGTTTTCCACGCCTATGCCGTCCCGATAAGCCTCAAGCAAACAATCTTCCAGCGAAATAGGGTTGCGTAACGCTGGCAGTCCGCCGTTGATGGCACAGGCACCGACCGCCACCAGAATTTTGCAGTTTTTGCGAAATTCGCGCAGCACATGCACGTTTTCGGAATTGCAGACGCCACCTTCGATCAGGCCGATGTCGCAAGGCCCGCAATGCTCGATATCGGTGATCGGCGAACGGTCGAATTCGGCGACCTCCGCCAGTGCCACCAACCGCTCGTCAAGATCGAGAAACGACATGTGGCAACCGAAACAGCCGGCCAGCGAGGTGGTTGCGACTCTGATTTTATTTGCCATGGTCTTGCTCCTGCGCCAACGCCACTTCGCTGATTTGATGATGATCGTAAATCCGCTGACCTATCGGCACCTGATAGCCGGTGCGTTTGATCAGAATCGCCCCGGTCGGGCAAACATGCGCCGCGCAGTCGTTGACATCGATAGCGCTGTCTTTCAACTGGCCGCTGGGTGAGTTGACGATCAAATGCTTGTTGATGCCGCGGCCGCTGATCTCGAACACATTTTTACCGTCTTTTTCGCGGCTGGCTCGCACGCACAAGTTGCAGAAGATACAGCGGTTATGGTCGATCAGAATATCCGGATGCGAAGCGTCCATTTCCCGGTGCGGGTAAAAGTGCGGAAAATGGTTGTCGAGCATGTTCAGATGATAGGCCACGCCCTGCAGCTGGCAGTTGCCGGATTTTTCGCAGGACGGGCATAAATGATTGCCTTCCACGAACAGCATTTGGGTGATTTTTTGCCGGTCGTGAGTCAGTTCCTGGCTGTTGTTGATCACGGTTTGGCCTTCGGCGGCTGGAAAAGTACAGGCCGAGCAATTGCGTCCGTTAACGTTGACCGTACACAGCTTGCAACTGCCGTGCGGCGTGTAGCCCGGCTTGTGGCAAAGATGCGGGATGTATACCCCGGCCGCCGTCGCTGCCTCGATAATGGTCTGTCCCTCGGTGAACGGAATGTCCTGTCCGTCTATGTTGATGGTTTTGCTCATCTCAATCCTCCACTTGCGTCAGGTGGGCGGCGGCATCGTCGCGATGCGCCATGCGGCGAGCCACATCCAGCGCGCCATCCAAATCGAAACCGGGTTCGTAGCTGATATTTTTCAAGCGATTTTGATAAACATCCGGATAACGCTGCAACGTGGATAGAATCGGGTTGGCAGCGGTTTGTCCCAATCCGCAATGGCTATGATTTTTAACCAGTTGGCACAAGGCTTCCAACTCGACGACATCGCCCGCCGAACCATGGCCATCGACAATTTTATCGATCTGATTTTTCAACAGCGAGGTGCCGACCCGGCAAGGCGTACAGAATCCGCAACTCTCGTGGGCGAAAAAATGCATGAAGTTCTGCACAATGTCGGTAATGCTGCGGCTGTTGTTAAAGACGATGAACGAGCCGCCGGTGGCCAGGTCTTCAAACGCCAGTTTCCTGTCCAATTCCTGATTGGAAATAAAGGTGCCCGACGGCCCTCCCACCTGCACGCCCAGCACATTCTCGGCATCGCAATCCTGCAAAATCCGCCGGATCGACGTGCCGAACGGGTATTCGTAAATGCCAGGCGATGCGCAATCGCCACTGATACTTAAAATCTTGCTGCCGGCCGATTTTTCGGTGCCGTTCTTGGCAAACCATTCTCCGCCGTGAAGCGCAATCGCCGCGGCGGCGAGAAAGGTTTCGACGTTGTTAACCACGGTCGGTTTGTTCAAATACCCCTGGGTAACGGGGTAAGGCGGTCGGTTACGGGGAATGCCGGGCTTGCCTTCCAGCGATTCGATCAGCGCCGATTCTTCCCCGCAAATGTACGCGCCGGCGCCAAGGCAGATTTCGATGTCGAAATTCAAACCTTGGTTAAGAATATTTTTGCCCAGCAAGCCACTGTCGCGGCGTTGCTGCAAAATGGCCTGCAATTTATCCTGTAGATACAGGTATTCGCCGCGCAGATATAAAAACCCCTGTTCGGCACCGACGATGGCCGCACACAAGGTCATGCCTTCGAATACCTGGTCGGCATAGCTATTCAGCAACACCCTGTCCTTAAAGGTGCCGGGCTCGCCTTCGTCGGCATTGCAGACCACGTAATGCCGGTCGCTTTTTTCCTCGGCACAAAACTTCCATTTCATGGCGGTTTTAAAGCCCGCGCCGCCACGGCCGCGCAAGCCGGAACGGTCGATTTCATCCAGGGTGGCGCTGACGCCTCTGGCGAAACCGGCGTTCAATCCCGCACCGTTGGCGACAGGCTGATTCAACAGCAATCCGGCTTTATGAATATTGTCGGCAACCTCAAACAAATATGGCGGCCATTCCGTCAGCGGTTTTTGCAGTTCCACCAATGCGGCGATTTCGTCGAGTTTAGGCCGGTCCAACCGTGTCAGCGGATAACCGTTTACCAGTCCCGCCGGTCCCTGGTCGCAAATTCCGGTACAGGAGGTATTGTTCAGGCTCACCAATCCATCGCCACGCACTGCCCCGACTTTTACCTTTAAAATCGTGGACAGATAGCCGATTAGATTTTCCTTGCCGAGCATTCGGTCGGTAATCGAATCACTAATCAGGATGTCGTAGCGGCCTTGTGGCGTTAAATGAAAAAAGCTGTAGAATTCGGCGACCGCAATGATCCGGCCTCGGGAAATTTTAAGTTTTTCGGCAATAAAATCGACAGCCTCTGCCGGGATATGCTGGTAGCGGGCTTGAACCGCTCTCAATATCTGTAACAGCCTGACTGGTTGATAGTCCGCCTCTGCAAGCACTGTTTCAATATAATTTTTCATGGTTTCGCCGCCGGTTGCTAGTGACTTTGGATTTACATGGGTAACTCAAAAAAATCTGTTTTTAAATCGGCTTTGGATTTTGAAGCCCGTCAGTTGGCGGTATGCCTGGAGATTATCGAAGAACAAAAGGCATTGCTGGCCATTATCAAGGCCGCATTACCTATTGAAATCGCCAATTATGTCCAACATTGCGTGCGCTCCGGCAATCGATTGCTGATTTATACCGAAGCCGCTAGCTGGGCATCGCAAATCCGTTTTTTTCATAGGGCCATACTAAACAAAATAGCGGAATCTGGACAGCAAAATGTTGTCGGTTTGCAAGTCAGAATCAACCCGCCATTAGGCCGGCAGCAAGTTTCGGAAAGAACGGCGCGCCTGCCCTCTGCGGAAAATATCGGCTTGATACGCAGCCAGCTAAGCGAAAATGAAGCTAGCGATGTTCTGAAGCAAGCCTTGTCCAGACTGGCTACGACGCTGGAGAAGCGATTAAAAACCAAGGACTAGCGTAACCCTGGTTTTTAACCGCTGAAAGCAGGAGTTATCCGGCGGCGGGTATTGGGGTTTGAGCCGAGCGCATGAAGGAAATCGGCGCGTCGTCGACATCGTCGAACGACACCATTTCCCAGGCATCCTTATTGTTCAGCAAAGTCAACAGCAGCTTGTTGTTAAGCGCGTGACCCGATTTGAAGCCCTGATATTCGCCGATCAGGCTATGCCCCAACAAATACAGGTCGCCGATCGCATCGAGGATCTTGTGTTTGACGAATTCGTCCGCATAGCGCAAGCCGTCTTCGTTAAGCACCTTGTCTTCGTCGACCACGATGGCATTGTCCAGACTGCCGCCCAAGGCCAAGTTGTTTTCCCTGAGAAATTCAATGTCTTTCATGAAGCCGAAGGTGCGGGCACGGCTGACTTCCTTGACGAATGTGGTGGATGAAAAATCCATCACCGCGGTTTTCAGGTGCTCGGAAAACGCCGGATGTTCGAAATCGATGGTAAAGGTCACCTTGAAGCCATCGAAGGGTTCGAATGCCGCCCATTTGTCGCCGTCTTCAACCCGGATCGCCCGTTTGATGCGGATGTACTGCTTAGGTACGTCCTGTTCAACCACGCCGGCCGATTGCAGCAAAAACACGAAAGGTCCGGCGCTGCCGTCCATGATAGGCACTTCGGCGGCGCTGACATCGACGATAGCATTATCGATACCCAAACCCGCCAGCGCCGACAATAAATGTTCAACGGTGGAGACTTTGACGCCGTCGCGTACCAGGGTGGTCGACAGCTTGGTTTCGCCGACATTTTCAGGGCGTGCTTCAATCATCACCGGAGTTTCCAGATCGACTCGGCGAAAACGGATGCCGGTATTGGCCTCGGAAGGGTGCAGGGTCAGATAGACCTTGTCGCCTGTATGCAAGCCCACGCCTGTGGCGCGGATGGTGTTTTTTAAGGTACGCTGTTTAATCATGAAATACCGACAAATAGGAAAAACAAGGCGGGGGAGTCTATCACAGATTTAGGCGATAGCTCCCCGGACTTGACTAGCAAATTTCTTAATCTGCTTGGCGTCTCAAGAAAGCCGGTACGTCCAAGTACTCCAGATCGATGTCGTTTCTGGGTTGAGCGCCGAAGCGGGTTTCCCGGGTCGATTCCTGTCTTTGCTGACGGATCACGGTGGGTTTTTCCAGTTGGTCGTAGTTGACCTCGCCGGCCGCCACTTTTTGCACCAATTTAATAGGCGCATTGGCTTTGACTTTTTCGCCCATGCCGGTTGCTACCACGGTGACCTTGATCTCGGCGCCCATAGACGGATTGACCGCCATACCGATCTTAATATCGGCATCGTCGGAAGCAAAGTTATGCATGATGCTGCCGATTTCGTCGAATTCGTTCAGGCCCAGGTCGCCGTTGGAAGTGACGTTAACCAGAATACCGCGCGCGCCTTGCAGGTTGATGTCTTCCAGCAACGGACAGGCGATGGCTTTTTCGGCCGCCAAGCGGGCACGGTTTTCGCCGCTGGCCACGCCGCTACCCATGATGGCGCTGCCCATGTTGGACATCACGGTTCTGACGTCGGCAAAGTCGACGTTCATCAAACCTGGGTGGGTGATCAGTTCGGTGATACCTTGTACCGCATCCAGCAACACGTCGTTGGCAACCCGGAACGAGTCCACCAAAGAACGGTTGTTGCCCAAAGTTGGCAGCAATTTTTGGTTAGGAATGATGATCAAGGAATCGACCAGCTTTTCCAGCTCGCGCAGACCATTCTCGGCGACAGCCTTTTTCTTGGCGCCTTCGAAATCAAAAGGTTTGGAGACTACAGCAACGGTCAGCACGCCCATTTCCTTAGCCACGTCGGCAAATACCGAAATCGCGCCGGTGCCGGTGCCGCCGCCCATGCCGGCGGTTAAAAACACCATGTCGGCGCCTTCGATGACTTCGCGGATACGGTCGCGATTTTCTTCCGCAGCGGCTCTGCCGACTTCCGGACGGGTACCCGCACCCAAACCTTTAGTCAGCTCGACACCCAATTGCACGATGGTGTCGACACTCATTTGCCGTAAAGCTTGCGCATCGGTATTGGCGCAAATAAATTGCACGCCGTCGATGCCGCCGTTGACCATATGATTGACGGCATTGCCGCCGCCGCCGCCAACACCGATGACTTTGATAACCGCATTGCCACTGTTATCCATTAATTCATATTTCATTTTCACACCCTCCGGACACACAAATTAAAAATTACCTTGAAACCAGTTTTTGATTTTTGACAGCAGATCCGATCCGCCGTCATTCATACCTAACGCCCGACCATGGTGATCCTTGCCGTACAGCAATAAACCCACTGCGGTCGAATAAATCGGGTTTTGCGCCACATCGGTCAATCCCGACACATGCAACGGCGTACCCATGCGAACCGGCATATGGAATATTTCCTCCGCCAGCTCCACCAATCCTCGTACTTGCGAACTGCCGCCGGTGATCACCATCCCGGCCGCAATCAAATCTTCATAGCCGCTGCGTCTTAATTCAGCCTGAACCAACAGCATCAATTCCTCGTAACGCGGCTCGACGATTTCCGCCAGGTTTTGGGCGGAGATTTTGCGCGGCTCGCGGTCGCCGATGCTGGGCACGTCTATCGTCTGCTGCGGGTCGGCCAATTGCGTCAGCGCACAAGCGAATTTACGCTTGATGTCCTCGGCATTCTTGGTCGGCGTGCGCAATGCCACCGCAATGTCGTTGGTGACTTGGTCGCCGGCGATCGGAATCACCGCCGTGTGCTTGATCGCGCCTTCCGAAAAAATCGCCAGATCGGTCGTACCGCCACCGATGTCGATCAGGCAGACGCCCAGATCCTTCTCGTCGTCGGTCAGCACCGCCGAACAAGACGCCAATTGCTCCAGCACGATGTCGTCCACGTCCAATCCGCATTTACGGATGCACTTGACGATGTTCTGCTCGGCGCTGACGCTGCTGGTGACCATATGCACCTTGGCTTCCAGACGTATGCCAGACATGCCGATAGGTTCCTTGATGCCTTCCTGCTGGTCGATCACAAACTCCTGCGGCAGGATGTGCAGGATTTTCTGATCGGCCGGAATCGCCACCGCCCTTGCCGAATCGATTACCCGGTCGATATCGTGCTGGGTAACCTCCTTTTCCTTGATCGCCACGATGCCGTGCGAATTCAAGCTTTTGATATGGCTGCCGGCAATACCGGCAAACACCGATTTAATCTGGCAACCGGCCATCAACTCGGCTTCTTCTATCGCCCGTTGAATCGAATGCACGGTCGACTCCAAATTAACGACGATGCCTTTTTTCAAGCCTTTGGAAGGCGCGGTGCCGATGCCGATCACCTCGATCTCGTCGCCACCCCGGTATTCTCCGACGATAGCCGCGACTTTCGACGTGCCGATGTCCAGCCCCACTAATAAATTTCGATCTGTCTTCTTGGCCATTTTTGTTTGCTCGATAAGCGTTTAAATCAGGTTCTTGTTCTTTTCCGCGATGGCTTTCCAGTCGATTTCGGTCACTTCCGGTTTCCAGGTGACCGCATAACCGTTGGGATAACGGGTGTCGACGCTTGCCATCAAAGCCACCTGTTCAGCACCCAATAAATCCATGGTTTTTAAAAAACGCTGCATGTTTTCCAGCGGCGCCTTCCTGCCTAATTGCATTTCCAATCCGCTGGCCAGTTTGATCCGCCAGGCCCGTCGTTCGTTGACGTGAAACTCGGCCAGTTGCATCGATTTATCCTTCAATACGATGTAAACGCCTTTCATGATCTCCAATAGTTTCTTTTCCTGACCTTCCGGACCGGTAATCAGCGGTAAATTTTTAAAATCCTCAATATTGTCCGGGATCAGCACATCGCCCTGTTTATTCAACAAGGCATTTTTACCCCAGCGCACCACCGGTTTCTGTTCGGTGATCTTGATATACACCGCATCCGGCCATACCCGCTTGACATCCACCTTGTCCACCAACGGCAAGGCTTTAATCGCATGATGAATGGCATCCATGTCGGCATGGTAATAGCCGAGTTTCATCTGCGGCGCCAGCACCTGCTTCAGCCTATCCTTGCCGATGTACTGAAACGCCCCCTCGACCTTCACATAGCGGATCGGCTTGCCATTCGCACTCTGAGTGTCGATTTGTCGCCATCCCCACCAACCGCCCGCCAAAACCAGCAGTGCGACCACGATAAATTTGAAACGGGACACCTTAACCCGCCACGCTGCTTTCCAGAATTCGCCAGACCAGCTCATTAAAGTCGATGCCAGCCGCCTTGGCTGCCATCGGCACCAGACTATGATCGGTCATGCCGGGTACGGTATTGACTTCGATCAACTGCGAGCAGTCGTTGTCGTCGATAAACACATCGACTCGCGCCCAGCCTGTCACACCCACTCCCTGGCAAGCCTGTACTGCCAGAGCCTGCAATTGTTGTTCGCGCTCGGCGCTCAAGCCGCACGGGCAGTGATACCGGGTGGTGTTGGCGCGGTATTTCGCATCGAAGTCATAAAAAACATTCGGCGTTTCCAGGCGGATAGCCGGCAGGGCTTCGCCATCCAGCACGGCCACCGTAAACTCTCTGCCTTGCACCCATTGTTCGGCATACACATCGCAATCGTATTGCTGAGCCAATTGCAAGGCTGTAGCCAGTTCATCACGGTTATGTGCCTTGCTCATGCCGATGCTGGAACCTTCCTGGGCCGGCTTGACGATCACCGGAAAACCCAGTTTGCTTATACAACTGTCGACATCCCGTTCGCTTTTCAGCACAAACCAAAGCGGCGTCGCCAGCCCCATGCCTTGCCAGCACAATTTGGTGCGCAGCTTATCCATGCTCAGCGCCGAAGCCATCACCCCGGAACCGGTATAAGGCAAGCCCAGTACCTCCAGTACCGCTTGCAACACGCCGTCTTCGCCGCCACGGCCGTGGATGATATTGAAAACTCTATCGACCTTGACCTTGGCAAGCGCATCGATCGGGCTGCCGGTCACATCAATCGCAACCACATCGATACCTTGTGCCTTAAGCGCTTGATAAACCGCGTTGCCGCTGTTCAACGAAATTTCGCGCTCGGCGGCCGAGCCACCCAACAGTACCGCGACTTTGCCGAACTCGGCGGCATTTTTAATGCGTAATGGCTTCATGCTTTATCTCCTACCCGGCATACCTCGGTTTGCAGGCTGACGCCGAATTGGGTTTGGACCTGAGTCTGAATATGGCTTATCAGGGTTTCTATGTCTTCCGCGCTGGCGTTGCCTCGGTTCTCTATGAAATTGGCGTGCTTTTCCGACACCACCGCACCGCCGATAGCAAAGCCTTTCAGGCCGCAAGCCTCGATCAAGCGCGCCGCGTAATCGCCCGGCGGATTCTTGAACACCGAACCGCAAGTCGGTTTATTAGTCGGCTGGCTGGCGTTTCTTTTTTCCAACAGAGCCTTGATATGTTGCAGGCTGGCCTCGCTGTCACCCTTGCTCAATTGCAGTTGTGCCGACAAAAACCATTCGCCGTCCAAACCCTTCACCGAACGGTAAGCCACGTCAAATTCCTGCTTGCCGCGCAAAGTCACTTCGCCGTTTTGGTTGATCATCTCCACCCGGTCGACGATGCTCCAGGTTTCGCCGCCGAAGGCGCCGGCGTTCATTTTCAGCGCGCCGCCCATGGTGCCGGGAATGCCGGCCAAAAATTCGGCGCCGGTCAAACCCAGATCGCTGCAAAAGCGTGCTACATGGGCGCACGGCACGCCGGCTTCCACATAAACCCGTTCGGAATCCATCAAGTACATTTCTTTCAAACGGCCGCGGGTATTGATCACCGTGCCGCGAATGCCGCCGTCGCGGACCAGCAGGTTGCTACCCAGGCCCATCCAGTACAGTGGTTCGCCTTCCGCCAAGCCGCCGATAAACTCGATCAGATCGGCTTTGTTCTCCGGGATATACATACGCTGCGCCGGGCCACCGACCCGCCAGCTGGTGTATTTGGCCAACGGCTCGTTGCTTAACAAGGTGCCTCGGAAGCTGGTCGTTGCCATCATTGCAAGGCCTCGGCCAGTTTTTCAGGCAATTCGGCGGCGATCTGACCGACGTTACCGGCACCCATGGTTAAAATCACGTCATCCTTCTCGACGATGCCGGCCAGGATGGCGGGCAAGTCCTCGCGATTTTGCACGAATACGGGATCGACCTGGCCGCGTACCCGAATCGAACGGCTCAAGGCCTTGCCATCGGCACCGGTAATCGGTGCTTCGCCGGCGGAATAGATGTCCAGCAAAATCAACACATCCACACTGGACAGCACTTCGACAAAATCCTCGAACAAGTCGCGGGTGCGGGTGTAACGGTGCGGTTGAAACACCACCACCTTGCGCCGCGCCGGCCAGGCCTGGCGCAAGGCTTCCAGCGTCGCCGCCAGTTCGCGCGGGTGATGGCCGTAATCGTCGACCAGCGTCAGTTTGCCGCCGTTAAAATCGAGATCGCCATTGATCTGGAAGCGCCGGCCTACGCCTTTGAATTCGGCCAGGCTCTTGATAATGGCATCGTCGTCCACGCCCAATGCGGTGGCAATAGTCATCGCCGCCAAGGCATTCAGCATGTTGTGCCAGCCCGGCAGATTCAAGGTTACCCGCAACGGCGGCTGACCGCCCCAGCGCAACACGGTGAAATGGGTACGCAGACCATCCTGTTGAATATCGATGGCCCGAACATCGGCGTCTTCGTTGACGCCATAGGTTTTTAACGGCTTGGAAATATTGGGCAAAATATCGCAAACGCCGGGATCGTCGCTGCACAGCACCGCCAGACCGTAAAACGGCAGCTGGTGCAGAAACTTGATGAACGTATCTTTGAGACGGCTGTAACTGCCGCCGTAAGTCTCCATGTGATCCTGATCGATGTTGGTGACGACCGCCATCATCGGTTGCAGATACAAAAACGAGGCATCGCTTTCGTCGGCTTCCGCTACCAGATATTTGCCCAATCCCAGCTTGGCATTGGCGCCGGCGCTATTCAGGCGGCCGCCGATCACGAAAGTCGGATCCAGGCCGCCTTCGGCCAGCATCATAGTGGTCAGGCTGGTGGTGGTGGTCTTGCCGTGGGTACCGGCCACCGCGATGCCGAAACGAAAGCGCATCAGCTCCGCCAGCATTTCCGCGCGCGGAATCACCGGAATCCGGTTCTCGTAGGCGGTGGTAATTTCAGGATTGGCTCTGTCGACCGCGGTGGAGGTCACCACCACGTCAACGTCGGCGACATTGTCGGCATGATGGCCGAAATAAACTTTAACGCCCATGGCTTGCAGGCGATCGGTGACCGCCGAGCCTTTAATATCGGAACCCGAGACCGTATAACCGAGGTTGGACAACACTTCGGCAATGCCGCTCATGCCGGTGCCGCCGATGCCGACGAAATGAATCTTATCGATGTCGCCCAGCCCTTGATTTTCGATATGAGGTCGATTCATAGTGCGGCCTCCGCTACGCAAATATCGGCAACGGCCTGGGTGGCATTGAGCCGCGCCATGCTTTTGGCGGCACGGCTCATGGATGGTAATGATGTCATGGCTTGTTCTATGGCCTTACGCAGATTGTCTGCGTTCAATTCGGGTTGCGGCAGCAACAGTGCCGCGCCGGCCTCGCTTAAATAGCGGGCGTTTGCAGTTTGGTGGTCGTCTATCGCATTCAACAGCGGCACAAAAATCGCCGGTAGTCCACAGGCGGCGACTTCGCTGACCGTCATCGCTCCGGCCCGGCAAATAATCAGATCCGCCCATTGGTAAGCGGCAGCCATATCGTCAATGAAGACCAATGCCTCGGCGTTCAGCCCCAAGACCCGATAGCGCTCCGCCACTTCCGGCTGCATCGCTGCGCCGGTTTGGTGTCTGACATCCAGATGGGATAAAGTCGACAGCGCTTCCGGGACGTTATCGTTCAGCACCTTGGCACCCTGGCTTCCACCCAGCACCAAAATTCTTACGTTGCGTTCCGCCTGAGGCTGCCATTCCGCCTTTTCGGGCAGAGCGATAAAGGCCTTGCGCAAAGGGTTGCCGGTACTGATAGCGCCAACCGATTTGGCAAAACTACCCGGAAACGCTTCCAGGATTTTGTGTGCCGCCAGTTTCACCAGCAAGCGGTTGGTGGTGCCTGGGACGCGATTCTGCTCGTGAATCACCACCGGAATACCCAGCATTTTTGCCATCAAGCCGCCGGGGCCGGCAACGAAGCCACCCATGCCCAATACCACGTTGGGTTCGCGTTGTCGCAAAATCCGCCGCGCCTGCTGGCAAGCCTGGATCAATTTGAAAACCGCGGTCAGTTTCGATATCCATCCCTTGCCGCGCATGCCTTCCACCGCCAGCCAGTCGATCTCGATTTCGGCGGCGGGAACGACCCGGCTTTCCAGGCCTTTGCGAGTGCCCAGCCAACTGACATCCCAACCGCGTTCGCGCATTTCCTGGGCGACAGCCAGCGCCGGAAACACGTGTCCGCCGGTACCGCCTGCCATGATGACTATCCGCCCGCTCATGCGTGCTGCCCCTTAACATTACTTTTGCTGTGCTCGGTGACTTCGTAATGAATCCGAAACAGCACGGCCATGGCCCCGCACATCACGATCATGCTGCCGCCGCCGTAGCTCATCAGCGGCAGGGTCAAGCCCTTGGTGGGCAGCATGCCCATGTTGACGCCCATGTTGACGAAAGACTGAAAACCGAACCAGATCGCCAAGCCGTAAGCCACCAAAGCCGAAAATTTCTGCCCGTTTTTCTCGGCCTGTTCGCCTATCGCGAAAGCACGCACGATCAGCGTGGTAAACAGGGCGATAATCGCTATCACCCCGACTAGGCCCAGTTCTTCGCCGAGTACCGAAAACAGAAAGTCGGTATGCGCTTCCGGCAGATAGAACAGCTTCTGGATGCCGTTACCCAGACCGACGCCGAAAAACTCGCCGCGGCCGAAAGAAATCAAGGCTTGCGTTAACTGAAAGCCGGTATTTTTGGCATCGGCCCAGGGATCCCTGAAGCTGAGTACCCGCGCCAGCCGATAAGGCGACACGTAAACCAACATCACCGCCAACGCCGTGACCAAGGCCAGCAATACCACGAACTGGGAAAGGCGGGCGCCGCCTAGAAACATCATGCCCATGGCGATAATCAGAATCACCACCGCCGAGCCGAAATCCGGCTCCAGCAGCAGCAATACGCAGGCGACCGAGAACAGCATCAGCGGTTTCAATAAACCATAGGCGGAATATCTGACGTGCTCGGCGTGACGGGTGACATAGCCGGCCATGTAAATCACCGAAATGAATTTCACCACTTCCGAAACCTGGATTCTTAAGCCCAGAATCGACAGCCAACGGATACTGCCGTTGACCTTGACGCCTACGCCGGGAATCAACACGACCAGCAATAATGCCAGACCGGCTATAAATAGGGTCTGCCCCAAACGTTCCCAGGTACGCATCGATACCTGAGTAATGCCGACGGCAAACAACAGGCCGAAAATGATATGCACCAACTGTTTAAAAGGGTAATGCGAGATGTCGTTAGCCATCTTCACGCCCAGATGCAGCGACGCCGACGTCACCATCACAAAACCGATGCCCAATAAACTGAAACAGGCCAACATCAGGGCCTGGTCGATATGCAAGCGGTTTGGGGTGCGGGGCGCCGGCTTTAACATGTCGCCAGCTCCATCACGGCTTCGGCAAATTTATTGCCGCGATCCGCATAACTTTTGTATTGATCGAGGCTGGCACAGGCCGGGGACAGCAACACGCTATCGCCCGCTTGGGCCTGATCGGCGGCGATCCTGACCGCCTCTTTCATGTTGGCGGCGAAATAAACCGGGACACAACCGTCCAAGGCCTGATTGATTGATTCGGCATCCTTACCCATCAAAATCACGCTTTTGGTCTTGGCTTTGACTGCCGGCACCAACTCCCGCATGTCGGCACCCTTGCCGTCGCCGCCGGCGATCAGAATTACCTTGCGGTCATAACCTTGAAGAGCTGCGATACAGGCGCCGATATTGGTGGCCTTGGAATCGTTGACCCAGCGTATGCCGCGCACTTCGGCGACTTTTTGCATGCGATGCGCCAACCCCTTGAATTTTTTCAGGGCGTTGCACATTGCGGCCATATCCAGCCCTGCCGCATACCCCAATGCCAACGCAGCCAGCGCATTGGCGATATTGTGCGAACCTTCCAGGCGCAATTCGTCGGCGGCCATCAAAACCCGATCGTCATGCATCAATTGATCAGCCGTGCCGCGCTGCAAATAAAAATCCGCACGATTCCGGGTAGAAAATGTGAAACAAATCCGCCCCTCGCCGCACATTTCCATGACCAGCGGATCGTCGGCATTGAGAACCATCGCACCGTTACCTCGGAAAATTCTCTGCTTTTCCTTGGCGTAGCCGTCCATTCCATCATGCCTGTCCAGATGATCCGGGCTGACATTCAGAACTGTCGCCGCCTTGGCGTTGAGCACGGTGGTTCTTTCCAATTGGAAACTGGACAACTCCAGCACATATAAATCCGCATCCTGTTGCAACAGGTCCAGTGCGGGTGTGCCCAAGTTGCCGCCGATGGCGGTCTTGACGCCGGCGGCATTACCCATGTCGCCAAGCATGGTGGTGACCGTGCTTTTACCGTTGGAACCGGTAATGGCGATGATGGGCTTATCGGTCGCGCAGGCAAACAGGTCGATGTCGCTCAGCACTGTGACGCCGGCCTGCATGGCTTTGTGTATGGCTTTTTCGTTGAGCGACACGCCGGGACTGACCAGCAAATGCGTGGCTACGTCGAACGCCGATTGGTCGAATCCACCGGAAAATACCGGCACATCGGGCATTTGTTCGCGTAAGGTATCGATCAGCGGCGGATTTCTGCGGCTGTCGATGACCGCAAATTTAATCGGCGTGTGCTGTAAAAATTGCGCGGCCGAGTAGCCGGTCGATCCCAAGCCGACTATCAGCAGCCGGGCGCTGGCCGGATTGAGCTTGAAGTGGGTTTCCAGTGCGCTGAGTAGGGCGTCGCTATCCATGGCTATCTCAGTTTTAAAGTCGCCAAGCCGATCAACACCAGAATGACCGAAATGATCCAGAAACGCACGATGATACGCGGCTCCGGCCAGCCTTTCAGTTCGTAATGATGATGAATGGGCGCCATCAGAAACACCCGCTTTTTGCGGGTTTTATAGGAGGCCACCTGGATGATCACCGATACGGTTTCGACGACGAAGATGCCGCCCATGATCACCAGCACGATTTCCTGTCGAACCAGTACCGCGACGATGCCCAGTGCAGCACCCAAGGCCAGCGCGCCGACGTCGCCCATGAACACCATGGCCGGATAGGCGTTAAACCACAAGAAACCCAGGCCGGAACCTATCAGTGCCGCGCAGAACACCACCAACTCGCCCGATTTCGGAATGTGCGGAATCTGCAAGTATTGGGCGAAATTGCTGTGGCCTGACAGGTAGGCGAAGATCGCCAATGCCGCCGCGATTAGCACGGTCGGCATGATAGCCAGGCCGTCCAATCCATCGGTCAGGTTAACGGCGTTGCTGGAGCCGACGATCACGAAATAAGTCAGCACCACATAACCCCAGCCCAAATTCAGCGTGACGTTTTTAAAGAAAGGCACGATATATTGGGTTTCCGCCGGGACTTGCGCGGATTGAAACAGATAAACAGCCGCACCGGCCGCCACCACCGATTGCCAGAAATACTTGGCCTTGGCCGACAGGCCGTCGCTATTGCCGAGCAACACTTTTTTGTAATCGTCGACGAAGCCGATCACGCCGTGCGCCAATGTCACCAGCAATACCACCCAGATATAGCGGTTGCTGAGATCCGCGCAGAGCAGGGTACTGATCGCTACCGCGAACAGGATCATGGTTCCACCCATGGTCGGGGTGCCGGATTTGGAAAAATGGCTTTGCGGGCCGTCTTCGCGCACACTTTGGCCGATTTTATTGCGGGTCAGTTTCTTGATCATCATCGGACCGATCAGGAACGAAATAGTCAAGGCGGTTAATACGCCCAAAATCGCTCTGAAGGTCAGATAATGCAGAACCCTGAAGCCGCTATCGATGCTTGATAAAAAATCTGCGAGTAAAAGTAACATTATGCTGCTCTGAAATTGTCGACCATGGCCGCGACCACATTTTCCATTTTTTGCGCGCGCGAGCCCTTCACTAATAGGGTTTCCTTACCGGTTATCGCCTGATTCAAGGCCGCTATCAATTGCTCCTGGCTGTCGAAAAACTGTCCACCGGCTCCGTAGGCATCCACAGTTTGCTTGGCGAGCTCGCCGATGGCGAACAAACGCTGCACAGGCATCGATTTGATCAATGCTCCCATTTCCCGATGGATGGCCGGACTGTCTTCGCCCAGCTCGCCGAATGCACCCAGGATCAGCCAGTTGTTGTCGTTGCTGCCGAGCACATCCAGCGCCGCCCGCAATGATGCGGGGTTGGCGTTATAGGTATCGTCGATGACGATGTTGCCCTTGCGGCCCAATAAAGGCTGCATGCGGCCGGTAACCGGTTTGACTTGCTCCAGCCCGAGCTTGATGCCCTGCAAATCGACGCCAAATTGCATCGCCGCCGCTGCCGCGGCCAAGGCATTCTTGACGTTGTGTTCGCCGGCCAGATTGAGGCGGAGCGATACCTTCGCCGCAGCCGTCTTCAATTCGAAACGGGTTACAAAACCCTGGTTTTCCAAGGCTGTACTGATGTTTTCGGCGCTTACGTCGGCCGCATCGCCAAAGCCGAAAGATACGGTCTTGCGATTACCGGCCAGCTGCCGCCATAAATCGTAAAAGGCATCGTCCCGATTCAACACGGCAACGCCTTGTGGTCCGAGGCTTTCAATAATTTCGGCCTTGGTTCGGGCAACGCCGTCGATATCGCCGAAGCCCTCGATATGCGCCGCACCGACATTGGTAATCACGCTGACGTCGGCTTGCGCATAGCGGCTGGTGTAAGCAATTTCGCCGGGATGATTGGCACCCATTTCAATTACTGCGTAACGATGGCTGTCGTCCAGCCTCAACAGCGTCAAAGGCACGCCGATGTCGTTATTGAGATTGCCTTGGGTCGACAGGGTTTTGCCCTGGGTCGCCATAATCGCCGCGATCATTTCCTTGACGGTGGTCTTGCCGTTGCTGCCGGTGACACCGACTACTTTGACGGCTAGCCGTCCGCGCCAGAAACCGGCCAGTTCGGCTAACGCCAGGCGGCTATCCTTGACCACGATTTGCGGTAAACGGGTAGCGCTTTTTTGTTCGACCAGCACCGCTGCGGCGCCGGCTTGCTCGGCTTTGTCGATAAAACCATGGCCGTCGAAACTCTTGCCGTTGATCGCCACATACAACTCGCCGGCACCCAGGGTACGCGTGTCGATACTGACGCCGGCTATATCGACATCATGACCAACCAACTCGCCCTTAACGGCCCGTGCAATATCGCTGAGTTGCAATTTCATTTCACTCGCCCCACGCGGCTAATGTCTGTTTGACAACATCCTGATCGCTGAACGGCATTTTTATGCCGTCGATTTCCTGGTAGCTCTCGTGCCCCTTGCCGGCAATCATCACGCAATCTTGCTTGGCTGCTTGTCGAATCACTGTGCTTATGGCCGTTGCTCTATCGTTAATCACTGTTACGTTTTGTGTTTGGCAACCCGCCAAAATATCTTTAATAATCTCTGTCGGCGGCTCGTTACGCGGGTTATCGTCGGTGACGATCACCCGGTCCGCCCAGGTTTCGGCGATTCGCCCCATTTCCGGACGCTTTCCCTTATCGCGGTTGCCTCCACACCCAAACACCACCCACAACCGGCCTTCGTCTTTTGCGGCCTTCAATACTTTTTCCAAGGCATCCGGGGTATGCGCATAATCGACAAATACCGTCGGCTTATCCTGCCCGCCAAATCTTTCCATTCGGCCGACAATGGCTTTTAATTTCGCCAAGCGGGCAACCGCTGTCTCAAACGGCATATCCATCGCCAACAGTACCGCTAAAACCGCCAACACATTTTCCAGATTAAACGCACCGACTATCGGCGTGAATGCATTGATTTTTCGATCCCGCCAAACCGCATCGAAATGGATGCCTTCGGCGCTATGGCGGATATTTTCGGCAATAACGCTTTCGGCTCCCGCAACAGTTTGTCCCTTGGCACTAAAGGTCCAGCGCCGCACGCCGGCCGCCAATTTATGCAGAACCGCAGAACTGCTAGGGTCATCCAGATTAATCGCCGCAAACCGCAACGCAGGATTGGCGAACAAACCCAACTTAGCTTGCAAATACTCGTCCATGCTGCCGTGATAATCGAGATGATCCCGGCTTAAATTGGTAAATACCGCGCCGCTAAACTCGACGGCATTGACCCTGCCTTGCTGCAACCCGTGCGACGACACTTCCATCGCCACCGCCTGTTTACGCTGCTGCACAAATTGCCGCAGCATGCCTTGTACCGCTAACGCATCCGGCGTGGTGTTGGCGGTTGGCAGCAAATTTTCAGGCTCGCCCCAGCCCAGAGTGCCTATCACGCCGCAATCCGGCAGTGCCTGGGCAATCAACTGGCTACAGGTGGTTTTGCCGTTGGTGCCGGTTATACCGATCACCGCCAGCCGCCGAGAAGGATTGCCGTAAAATCCGGCGGCGATTAAGCCTAAATGCTTACCCAATTCCGCTACCGGCACACTAACCACACCCGGAAAAGCCAAGTCATGCTCGTCGTGCAATCCAGACGGGTCGTAAATCACCGCCTTGGCACCCTTGGCTATCGCCTGTCGAGCATGAGCGATACCGTGCTGACTCGCGCCGTGCAGGGCTATAAACGCATCGCCTGACTGCACCTTGCGGCTATCCAGCGCCAGACCGTCTACTTCCTCATCTATTTCGATTTCGACCAGCCCTTTCAACAACTCGGTCAGTTTCATTGCTTGCTCAACAATAAATGCATGTTATCCATGCCGTCCGGCTCCACGCCGTACACCCTTAACGCGCCTGCCATGACTTTGGAAAACGCCGGTGCCGCGACCAAGCCGCCGTAATATTGTCCGGTTGTCGGTTCGTCAACCACGATCGCGATCACGAATCGCGGATTGCTGGCCGGGGCCATGCCGACGAACACCGATAAATATTTGTCTTCCGAGTAACCGCCGGCCGTGGCTTTTTTTACGGTTCCGGTTTTACCGGCAACCCGATAACCTTCGACCCTGGCTTGATATGCCGTACCTTCCTTAGTGATCACATGCTCAAGCATTTCCCTAACCTTTCTGGCGGTTTCGGGTTTGAATATGCGCTGTGCATCCGGATCTTCATCGCGTTTAAGCAGTGTCACCGAATGGACTATGCCATCGTCGGCCAGCGCCGTATAAGCTCTGGCCAGCTGTAAAATTGAAGTCGATACGCCGTAGCCGAACGACAAAATCGCTTGATCGAACTCGTGCCAACCCTGGTAATCCAGCAACGAGCCGCTGGCTTCACCGGGAAATCCAACGCCTGCCGAAGTACCGAATCCCAACTTGCTATACACCCCCCAAAAATATTCGGGCGGCATACTCATCGCAATCTGGGTCACCGCAATGTTGCTGGATTTCTGCAATACATGCGTCAAATCCAGCGTGCCGTAGTTATGAACATCCTTGACGACATTGCGACCCAGGTGATACACGCCGTGGGTTTCTATCTGCACATTGGGATCGACATAACCGCCATCCAATGCTGCTGCAACGACGAATGGCTTTACCGTCGATCCCGGCTCGAAACTATCCACCATCGCCCGATTGCGGTAGCGGCTGCTGTTTAATTCCTTTCTGTTGTTAGGATTAAAGGCCGGCTGGCTCACCGTGGCCAACACGTCACCGTTCTTCGCATCCAACACCACCAGCGATGCGGAATGCGCCTTATACTGCATCACCGCATTCTGCAATTCCCGATAAGCCAGATACTGAATACGCTCATCGATGGTCAACACCAAATCGCGTCCGGCCTCGGCTTCTTCTATGTTTTCAACGTCCTTGATAATCTGGCCCTTGCCGTCCTTGATCACCCGCTTCTTGCCTATCTTGCCGCGCAGGATATGCTCATAGCCGTGTTCCATGCCCTCCTGGCCGACGTCGTCGATATTGGTGAACCCCAATAAATGCCCGGACACCGCACCTGCCGGGTAATAGCGTCTGAATTCCCGTTCAAAATACACCCCGGTTATTTCCAGCGCCTTTACCTTCTCGGCCAGAGCCGGATTCATCTGCCGCTTCAGGTAGATGAAACGTTTTCCAGCCTCCTTTTTTAACAGGGCTCGCAACTCTTTTTCCGGCATCGACAAAATCTTGGCCATCTGGCCGATCTTCTCTTGCTCAGAGTCCTTAAGTTGACGCGGATTCACCCATATCGATTGCACCGGGGTGCTAATCGCCAGCGGTTCGCCGTTCCTATCTTTAATTTGTCCGCGATAGGCCGATACCGAAACGACGCCGACATGCTGCAGATCGCCTTTATCCTGCAAAAACTCTTTATCCAGTATCTGCAAATACACGGCACGTCCGACCAACACCAGCATTGCCAGTAATATGGTGGACAGCAGCAACTTACGCCTGACAACAAAATCGCCTGCAGTGTGCGGTGCCGTTCTAGCTCCCGTGGAAATTCGCATTTACGGTTTTATGTAAATTATTTTGCCTTGTGCCGGCAAGGTCAGCAGTAAACGGTTTCTTGCCTCGATCTCAACCCGGTTTTCTTCGGTCAGCGTGGTCAGCTCCAGCTGTAGCCGCCCCCACTCCACTTCGTAATCGTCCAGTTCCTTTTCCTTCTTTTGGATTTCCATGAATACCAAACGGGACTGGTATTTGCTGTAAATGACAGCAATCGCCGAAAGCATCAGTATTGATACCAATAAAGTTAGTAACAGGTTTTTTGCCGTAGCCATTAAATCTTCTCCGCCACCCGCATCACCGCGCTACGCGCTCTCGGGTTTTCCCGCAGCTCCTGCTGCTGTGCACGTATCGATTTACCTATTTTTCTTAACAGTCCCTGCTCTATATCTTGTTCTTTAATCGGCAACTTGCCGGGATTGATTTTCCTTCCCGATTCGCCTCTGATAAAGCGTTTTACAATTCGGTCCTCCAGGGAGTGAAAGGCAATCACCACCAAACGGCCACCGGGTGCCAATACGTCAACCGCCTGTTTCAATCCCGTTTTTATTTGCTCCAGTTCCTGATTGATTTCAATCCTGATCGCCTGAAACGTTCGCGTAGCCGGATGTTTGTGCTTGTCGCGGAACGGCACGCTGTTTTCGATCAATTTCGCCAACTGCAAGGTAGTTTGCAGCGGTTGCTGTTGGCGCTGTTCGATAATCGCCCGCGCGATACGCCGGGAAAATCGCTCTTCGCCATACTCAAACAACACCCGAACCAAATCCTGTTCATCGACCTGCATCAGATACTGAGCCGCCGATAAACCGCGACCGGTATCCATGCGCATATCCAACGGACCGTCCCGTAAAAAACTGAAACCTCTATCGGCGGTATCGAGCTGGGGCGACGAGACCCCCAAATCCATCAAAATACCGTCGACCTTGCCCTTGTAGCCCTGATGCTCAACCACTTCGGCCAATTCCGAAAAACAACCGTGATGCAGACTAAACCGCTTATCTTTAAGCATGGCTTCGGCCTCGCTGCTGGAGATGGCATCCAGGTCTCGATCAAACGCCAGCAATCTGCCGGATTCGCCAAGCATTTTCAGGATTCCGCCACTGTGGCCACCGCGACCGAAGGTGCAATCCAGGTAAATTCCTTCAGGCTTTATGTTGAGCTGCTCTAGTGCCTCTCGATACAAAACCGCTTGATGTATCGACATCTCCGTCAAAACGACAAGGAGCCTAATTCCTCCAGGCCCTCGTTATCGCTGCCGTCAAGCCATTCTTGTTCCTTGGCCTGCCACGCAGCTTCGTTCCATATTTCAAATTTGTTCAATTGTCCGACCAGAACGATATGTTTCTCCATGCCGGCAAACTCGCGCAATTTTTCCGGCAACAACAAGCGACCCTGGCTATCCATTTCACATTCGGAAGCATTACCGATCACAAAACGCCGCAACTTACCGGCCATTTTGTTTAAAGTCGGTAATTTGCTGATGGTCTGTTCGAGTTTTTCCCACTCGGGCAGCGGATAAAGCCACAGACAACCTGGCTCGCCAACACATTTATCATCCACAGCGACGGTCACAACCATTTGACGCTCGCAGCACTCTTGCAATTCATCCCGATAGCGGGTGGGAATCGCAACACGCCCTTTTGCATCCAAACTGATTGAACTTATGCCTCGAAACAAAACGCACCCCGAAAAACCAAAAAATTCCCTTTTTATCCACTTTACATCACTTTGGCGCCACTATAGTTTTCAAAAGGCGCTTAGTCAAGAGGCGTTTAAATTAAATTCTTGCTTTTCCTACAATGACTTACGAAACATTTGCAGGACATGGGAGTGGATGCAATAGCTATAAAATAAAATTGATTTTTATCATAAAGTTACCAAGCCTTATTGATGTGAAGTGATACATAATGAATTGCAATATTATGTTTTTCTTACATACTAGACAGCTTACTTACGCAATTAACTCCACAAAAACCTGTTTTTGAAAGGATTTGCGACGAAATAGCTCTAAATCAGCATCTGCGATAAGCTGAAATTCGCTAATTAGGAAGGATAAAAAGATAGAACCAAGCCCTTGAGGCAAAAGAGAGATGCGCCCAATAAAATCAACTAGATCTCTGGCTTTTGGTCGCGGGCAAGAAGATTATGGACAGCCTGTTTCGGATCAAGGCCGTTGAATAACACATTGTAGACTTGTTCGGTAATCGGCATTTCGACGCCATATTTTTTAGAGAGCTTATACGCTTCGCGAGCCGCTGAAATACCCTCAATCTCCTGAGCGATCTCGGCCACAGCCTGCTCCCGGCTTTTTCCTTGACCCAGCGCCAAGCCAAAGCGGCGGTTTCTCGACTGATTGTCCGTACAGGTCAAAACCAGGTCGCCGAGCCCGGTCAAACCCATGAAGGTATCGGATTGGCCGCCCAACCTGATACCAAGACGCATGATTTCAGTTAAGCCCCGAGTGATTAGGGCGGCACGAGTGTTGGCGCCAAAACCAAGCCCATCCGCAATGCCTGCGGCAATCGCCAATACATTCTTGCCGGCCCCGCCCACTTGAACGCCAATGATGTCGGCACTGGTATACGTTCTAAAGCGCTGGTTATGGAGTATCCCTGCGAGTTGAGCGGCAAAAGCTTCCGAAGAAGACGCTATGGTAACGGCAGTGGGCAAATCGGCCGCCACTTCCCGGGCAAATGTAGGGCCCGACAAAACAGCGGTTTCAATATCCCTACCCAAAACACCGGTCACTACCTGGCTAAGCAACAAACCCTCTTCGCTATCAAAGCCCTTAGTCGCCCAAGCGATTTTCGGGCTTTCTCCCAAGAAATGCTTCAGACTCAATAGCGTACCTTTAAAGGCATGACTGGGAACGGAAATCAACAACAGATGACTAAAGTTGACAGCCTCCCGCAAATCGTCCGTTACCCGAAGATTGTCCGGAAAAACAAACCCAGGCAGGTAGCGCCGATTTTCCCTATCCCGCCCAAGCGCTTCGACATGCTGCTTGCTATGCCCCCAAATCAGCGTGTCATAACCATTTCTAGCCGCCTGCAGAGCCAAAGCAGTCCCCCAGGAGCCCGCTCCTAAAACACTGATTGCTAACGACATTCAGCTTAATTTAAGGTCTTTGCTTCGGGTGTTTGTTGCGACTGCTGCAAATGCTGCATGTACAGCGCATCAAAATTGACTGGCGCCAAAATCAGCTGTGGAAAGCCGCCTTTGTTGACTAAATCCGACACAACTTCTCTTGCATAAGGGAATAAGATATTAGGGCAAAAACTCCCCAACATCGGCCCCATTTCCTGTTCGGAAAATCCTGCAACCGAAAAAATACCCGCCTGATTAACCTCTACCAGATAAGCAGTACTGTCTCCGATTTTGACGGTGACAGTGATAGTCAAAGCTACCTCGTACATCGAATTTTCCAAGGTCTCGACGTGCGTGCCGAGATTAAAATCCAGCGCAGGCTCCCACTTCAGCGTGAATATTTTCGGCGCATTGGGGGTTTCGAAGGAAATGTCCTTGGTGTAGATTTTCTGGATAGCGAACTGCTTTTCGCCTGCTGCGTTTGTTTCTGCCATGATTTCAGTACCAGTTTGTAAGTTAATCTTTGTTTTTACTGCTGACTTTAATAGGAAGCTTGTTATCTTCCCAAGATTGCATTCCGCCTAACAAGTTAAAAACCTGCTCAAATCCCGCCTTAGTCAAGGTTTTACAGGCAGGAACCGAGCGGGCTCCAGTTTGACAGACAACGATCAAAGGATGCTTTTTGTGTTTTTCAAGCGTGGACAACTGTTCTTCGATCTTACCCAAAGGAATATTGATCGCATCTTCGATGTGGCTTTTTATAAATTCATGGGAATCCCTGACATCGATGATCACGGTATTGTCGTTATTCATTTTGGTAACCGCAATTAGCGGAGAAATGCTCTCATATTTGTTGAACGAGTTGGACAACAAATCCTGAATCAGCAAGAAAATAACGCATACCAGCGAGAAGGCCAGCAAATAGTGATTGGTAACAAATTCTATATATTGATCCATCGTGGGTTTTATTAATTAGGTTTAAAAATTCAGTTGCCGCAAAAAACACTACGCATCATCTGGATAAGATGAATCACGCGCTCATCGTCTATAAAATAGTAAACGCGGTTAGCTTCTTTCTTGAAATCCAAAATGCCTTTATCTCTCAATATGGCCAGATGTTGAGAGATATTGCTTTGACTGGTTCCCACCTGTTCGACTATATCTTGCACACTGATGGAATTACTGCCTAGGACGCAAAGTATTTTCAAGCGCAAAGGATGCGACATGGCTTTTAAGCAGCGCGCTGCACGGCTAATTTCGGCGTCGTCGTAGAGGATATCGTCTCTGGCTTCCATAAAGGATGATTGTCTGTAAAATAATAGCTGCGCCGTTCGGCATTTTCACGCTACGACGACATATGCGTACTGCTATAATGCTGGCGATTACAAGTTGGTTCAGTCACTTGTGCAGCCGCAAAAAGATCAGCAAATCTAACAGAGTGCGCTTTATTGTTCAATACCCAGCTCCCTGGACTGAACAATTAAATCGCTGAATCACTAAGGCGCTTTTCAATTTCCATGGCTTTTAATAAATATCTGCAAATCCAATGTTTGAATTTTTTAATCATGGCGAGTCGACCAAAACCTTTGTTTCTACTGATTCTTGACGGCTTTGGCATCGAAAAAGAAACCGCCAATACTGCACTTGCATTGGCGGCAACGCCTTGCTGGGACAGCCTAAAACCAATAATTGCCCTGGATTGCTCAGGCGATGCGGGCGGTCTGGCTCCGGCAATGTTGGCTATTTTGGGGATACAGCCAGCCTCGGAAATGACAGGACTCTCGTTAATCGGCGAATAATGAAAACAGGTATCTGGTTATTGATGTCGTCTATCGCTATCAGCCTAGCCTTATCGGCCGAGGCTAATAGCGAAAAAAGCCGGGAATTGGCGGAAGTTCAATCTAAAATACAGCAAGTCGGCGCCGATGTTAGAAATCTGGCCATCGAAAAAAACGCCCAAATCGAGCAACTAAAAAAGCTGGAAAAACAATTCGGCGAACTCGCAAATGCCCTGATCGCCATCAAAGCAGAAGTCAAACAACAGGAACAGACACTGCAAGACGTGCGCGGCAAAGTTTCAAGCGCACAACGCGATATACAAGCCCAGCGACACGGACTTGAGGGCCTGATCAAGTCCGCCTACGCAATCGGTGACAAGGAAGGCATGAAAGTCATCCTCAATCAACGCGATCCCAGCTTATCGAGCCGGATGCTGATCTATCACGACTACATCAGCAAAGCCCGTTTGCAAAAACTACAGAAAATCCAGGAAGACTTTAAGACCTTACGGCAACTGGAATCGCAAAAAGACACCGAAACCCAATTGCTGCAAATAGCGTTGGATAAAAAACAACAGGAAACTGACGCCCTACAGGCTCTCAAAAATCAACGCGAAAAACTGCTGGCGCAAATCGACAGCGACTACTCATCGAAAAACAATCAGTTGGCAAGACTGATTCACGACGAGAAAAAATTAGAGACACTGGTAGCATCATTACAGAAAACTGATGATAATGCGGTACGTGAACCCATGCCCGCCGCCGAAACCAGTCGCAGCCCAGAGCAAAAGCTCCAGCCCGAACAGGAGCCGCCTAAAAAACGGGAAAAATTCGAAACCGAAAGCCCTTCGGGCAAGACGTTTGCCGAGCTGCAAGGCCAACTGCCTTGGCCGGTGCAGGGAGCGATTACCGAGCGGTTCGGCAGTCGTCGATTTGAAACCACCTGGGATGGCGCCGTCATCGGCGCAAGAGAAGGTGCGGATATCCATGCGATAGCCGCGGGGCGTGTAGTTTATGCCGATTGGTTGCGCGGCTACGGATTAATGCTGATCGTCGATCACGGCAAAGGCTACATGAGCTTGTACGCGTTCAATCAAAGCTTGCATAAAAACGTCGGCGATCAGGTTAGAGCTGGCGAAACGCTGGCCTCGGTCGGCCGTAGCGGCGGCCGTTCGCAAGCCGCGCTGTATTTTGGCATTAGAAAAAAAGGTAGACCCGTTGATCCGGAACAATGGTGCAGGAAACCGGCTAAAGGTTAATTTTTACAGGAAACAGGTTGTTGGAGTTTTAAAACACATGCGAAAACACAGAAATATTTTAATTTTATTGGTCGGTTTTATTTTAGGCGCGACTGTAAGCCTATGCAGCAGCGTTTTAGCTGAAAAGGAAGCACCAGCCCCATCAAAAGCTGTAGACACACAAACATTGCCCTTCGACGAATTACGGGCTTTTACCGAAATTTTCGGCCGCATCAAACAGGATTACGTCGAACCGGTTTCCGATAAAAAACTGCTGGAAGATGCGATTCGAGGCATGCTGTCCGGGCTCGACCCGCATTCAGCCTATCTGGCTAGCGAAGAATACAAAGAACTACAAGAAGGCACCACCGGCCAATTCGGCGGCTTGGGTATTGAGGTCAGCATGGAAAACGGCTTCGTCAAAGTCGTTTCACCCATCGACGACACCCCCGCCCAGAAAGCCGGCATCAAAGCGGGCGATTTGATAGTTCGACTCGACGACAAACCTGTAAAAGGCATGACCTTGGCTGATGCGGTAAAAATCATGCGAGGCGAACCAGGTAGCGAAATCGTTCTGACGGTTATCCGCGAAGGCGAGGAAGCCCCGTTAAAATTTGCGTTAACCCGCGACATCATCAAAGTCAAAAGCGTTAAAAACCGCTTACTGGAAAAAAATTACGGTTATCTGCGCATCAGCAGCTTCCAATCCGGCACCGGCCAAAGCCTGCTTGACGCCGTTGATGAGCTGAAAAAAGAAAATGAAGGCGCTCTGAAAGGCATAATACTGGATTTGCGCAACAATCCTGGCGGGGTTCTCAATGCCGCGGTTGAAGTCAGCGACGCGTTCCTTGAATCAGGCCTGATTGTGTTTACCGAAGGGCGGATTAAAAACTCCGAAATGCGCTTTAACGCCACGCCGGACGATATCATCAACGGCGCACCGATCGTGGTATTGATCAATGGCGGCTCGGCATCGGCCTCTGAAATTGTCGCCGGCGCCCTGCAGGATCATAAACGCGCGATCATCATGGGCGAAAAATCGTTCGGTAAAGGCTCGGTACAAACCATATTGCCAACCAGCAACGGCGCGGCAGTCAAATTAACCACGGCCCGTTATTTCACACCGTCCGGGCGCTCGATTCAGGCGGAAGGTATCGAACCGGACGTCAAACTGGCGCGCGTCAAACTGGAGTCTTTGGACAAAGCCAAATTCGAAGCGGTCAAAGAAGCCGATTTATCCCATCACTTGACTAACGGCAACGGCGAAAAACCGAAAGAACCGGAAGAAGATAAATCCGGCGACAAGGAAAACCTCGACAGTGGCGACAAAGAAGGCGAAGACAAAGACATGCGCGACTACCCATTGCATGAAGCACTGAATTTGTTGAAAGGTATCGTTATTCTGAAGAAATAGTCCGAAATAAAAGCCCGGCTGGCAAACCGATTACATCGATTTGCCAGCCGGGCTTTTTTCTTATCCAGCGGAAACCGGCAAGTAACGCGATATAATCCAAAGACTATAAGTTCAGTTAACCGGCGCGAAAAAAACGATTGCATGTGTAACGACATTTTGCAATATTTCTCCCCCCTTTCAACAAGTGCAAAACAGGAGGATATTATCATGCAGAAAACCAGCCGACTCTTATTGACTTCAAATAGCGTTTGTTTAGCCCTACTATTTGCCGGATGTGCCAGCGAACCGGCGCAACCTACAGCGGAAAAAGTCTTCTCCGGCGAACAGATGCTACGAGACAGCCAAGGCATCGCCCAACTAGGCAGCCGCTGGCAAGAAGGCAAACAGATGGTGGAGCACGGACAAAATCTGCAGCGTCAAGGACAGGCCAAAATCGACGAAGGCCGCTCATTGGTAGAAGAAGGACAAAAAATCATGAAGGAAAGCGAAGAAGGCTATAAAAGCATCAAACAATAAACACATGAAAAATCGAAGTTTGTCCCTGACTCAGCTCTTAATCAATCCGCCCAATTTCCATACCCTCTGCAACACCCCCTTTACTAACGGTAGTGTGCTTTAAATGGTTGCCGGTCACGTCACCCATAAACAGCTTAAGTCCATCGATGACTGGACCGAGATGCTGCGCGTTCAAGAATTGCCGATTTTTTCCAATACCGCGCAGAGCATCTATATGTCTCTGGACGACGCCAGCAAGGGCGCGATGGAACTGGCGGCCATTATCCTGCAAGATCCTAATCTGACGGCAAAGCTGTTAAAAGTCGGCAATAGCCCATACTACAATCCGTCAAAACAGAAGATGAGCACCGTATCAAGGGCCATCATCATATTAGGTGCGGAGGTAATCCGGGAACTAACCTTGGCTTGCTCGTTTTTTGAATCGATTCTATCGCCCAGCAACAAGGAACGCGCCAATCAGGAAATTGCCCACGCCATTCATGCCGCCGTACAAGCCAGAGAACTGGCAATCTGTATACACGACAGCTCACCCGAGGAAGTATTCGTTGCAGCACTGCTGAACAATATTGGCCGCATTGCATTTTGGTGTTCGCACAGTAAACAGGCAGAGCAAGTAAACGATTTGATAGAAAAGAAAAAACTATCCGCTCAAGATGCCGAAAAACAAGTGCTGGGTTTCACTCTGCAAGATTTAGGTAAAAAACTCAGCAAATCCTGGCATCTCGGCGGCCTGATTGAAGAGAGTATTTGCCGGCCGGAAGCCGAAAATCAACGCGTGAAACTCGTGCTGATGGGTGGCGAAATCAGCCAAGCGCTAAAATCAGGCTGGGAATCAACGGCAATGAGCGATTGCCTGAAAAAACTGGAAAAAGCAACCGGCCTAGAATCCGACTTGTTGATCGCTAAGATCAAAAAAAACACAGCCATAGCAATAAAAATCGCCCAGCAATTCGGGGCGAACGATGCGTCAAAATTCATATCCAGAGAAGCTATCGTACCGATTGAAGAGGATATTGACAGCGAGAAACCCGATAAAAAACACATCCAATTCCAAATTCTGCAGGATATCAGCAACCATATCAGCGGCAACATCAATCTAAACTTGCTGTTCGAAATGGTTTTGGAAGGCATTCACCGCGGTGTCGAGATGGATAGAACCTTATTTTTACTGCTCAGTCCCGACAAACATGTTCTCAATGAAAAAATTTCACTTGGCTGGCTAAAACAATCGAACAGCGAAAAAATCCATATTTTCAACAACGAAACCGAAAGTAATCTATTCTTTCACGCGCTACAGCACGAAGAAGGCCTGTGGATTCAGCCCGATCAATATGAGGCGCTTTACACTACGCAAATTGCCCAGAGCATCGGTAAAAATGCATGTTTTATCTTTCCAGTTTATACCGAACATAAAGCCATCGGTTTGATTTATGCCGATCGTGCGATAAACAATGCACCATTAACCCAGACTGACTTTACGACCGCCAAACATTTCGCCCGACAGGCGGGTATTGGCCTTACGCTTTACAGCATCAAAAGACATTAATCGATGATCCATCAACAACTGTCCGCACTGCATGTTTTTCTTGTCGAGCCGTCTCACACCCAACGACTCATCATCAGACAACATCTGGCGGATGCCGGCATTCAAGATGTGACCTGCCTTGATTCGGGCGCGGAAACCCTTGCCGAACTACAGCATTCCTCGCCTGATTTAATTATCAGCTCCATGTATTTGCCGGATATGACCGGCGTGGACCTAGTGCATGCCATCCGCAAGGATAGTGCTTCCTATGAAATGGCATTTTTATTGATTTCCAGTGAAACCAATATCAAATACCTGGAACCTATCCGCCAAGCCGGGGCGATTGCGATATTACCCAAACCCTTTACCCAACGGGAGCTGGATACGGCACTTAGCTCCACGCTGGATTATCTTTATCCTCAAAAAGCCAGCCTTGAGCACTTCGACGTTGCCGATCTACAAGTTTTGATCGTCGACGACAGCGAGTTTTCCCGTAAATTCATCTCGCGAATTCTCGGCGACATCGGCATAGAAAATATCACGCTGGCCAACGATGGCAAACAAGCCTTCGAACTGATCAACCGGCATTATTTCGATTTAATCGTCACCGACTTCAACATGCCGGAAATGGATGGCCTGCAACTGGTTCAACAAATTCGCACCAGCACCGATCAAAAGACCGTGCCTATATTAATGGTCACCAGCGAACAAAACCAAAACCGTCTGGCAGCCGTGGAAAAAGCCGGGGTATCCGCCGTACTGGACAAGCCCTTCGAGCCAGCTTCGATCAAACAACTAATAATAAGATTGCTCAGCTAAGCAAACTGCAGCGAAAGAAAGTCACATTCTGCTTTTAATATCGCTAATCGGTTAAAATTAGTGGTTTCGATACTCTCCACAGCTAATGAAAATTACAGCGATTTATCCTGGCACATTCGACCCCATCACCAACGGTCATCTGGATCTGATCCATAGAGCATCGAAACTTTATCATCGAGTCATAGTCGCAGCTGCGTCCAGCCAAGGCAAAAGCCCCTTGTTTTCGCTCGCGGAAAGGGTGGAATTGATTACTGAAGTCATAAGCGACTTCAGTAATGTCGAGGTAATCGGTTTCGATACGCTGTTGGTCGAGTGTGCGAAAAATCATCAGGCATCGGTGATTATCCGGGGCCTGCGGGCAGTTTCGGATTTTGAATACGAATTCCAATTGGCCGGCATGAACCGGCGGTTATCGCCGGAAATCGAGACGGTGTTTCTAACACCGGCCGAACAATATGAATTTATATCTTCCAGCATGATCCGGGAAATTGCCCAATTTAGAGGCGACGTTTCCAGTTTCGTGCCGGATTCGGTAAAACAACGCTTAATAGATAAATTTAAAACGGAGTAACCATGGCGCTGATTATCAGTGACGAATGCATCAACTGTGACGTTTGCGAACCGGAATGCCCTAATGGCGCAATTTCGCAAGGCACGGATATTTACGAGATCAACCCATCCTTATGCACCGAATGCGTAGGTCACCACGATATGCCGCAATGCATGGAAGTCTGTCCGGTCGACTGTATCAGCAAGGATCCGAACGTGGTAGAGGATAAAGACAGCTTATATCGGAAATACCTGAAGCTGACGGCCTAAAATCTGACTGAGCATTCTTAAGTGGGACGTCAAAAGCCACGCCCCACTGACTGCTTACCCTCTATTAAAAGACAAGCCCATCAACCGAACAATTCAAACTGCTGCAATAATTGCACAATCTCCTCGTTGATAAGCAGCAGCTCCTTAATGCCGTTTCTCGCGGTTTCGTATTGACCTTCCTGATGACTATGAATCAATTGCTGCGCCAGCTGATGCTGTTGGCTATGAAATTGTTCAAGGCGATTGAACAGGCGCGGATCAAAGCTTTGCTGATTTTTGATACGAGCCAGCCATTTGCCTAAATGCGAGCGCTTACGGCCTATCAACGGCCAGTGCAAATTAGCGTCGGAAGGCGCATGCAAACACGTTTGCATGCACTGCAACCAGTGCCTTTGCTGAATTTGCAACAACTCCAGTTGCGTTTGCCAAGCGCTGGGCTGCGCTTTTCCGCGCGCATCCCAAGCCGGCTGGTTTTTATACGTTTCAAGCCATTCCAATAACTCGCTAGCCGGCATCGGCCGGGCGATGCCGTAGCCTTGGGCGACATGACAACCCAAGGCGATCAGAAATATACCGTGATCGATGGTTTCGACGCCTTCGGCCACCACTTCCCGCTTGAAAGCCTTGGCTAGACCGATCACGCTCTCTACAATCGCCAGATCGTCCGGATCGTCTATCATGTCGCGCACAAAGCTTTGATCGATTTTAACGGTGTTAATCATCAGATGCCGCAAATGGGCCAACGAAGAATAACCGGTGCCGAAATCGTCCAGCGCGCAAAGCACGCCAAGCTCGCTATGGCATTGTTTGAGCACTTCCCCAACCGAAATCAAATCTTCCAGCACGCTGCTTTCCAGCACTTCCAATTCCAGCTGCCGCGAAGAAATCGCCGGATATTCGGACAATAGCCGCTCCAGCATCTTGATAAAACCCGGCCACAGCAAGTATTTTGGCGTGACGTTGACGCTGATCTGCAGATTTAAACCGGCGTCCAGCCAAGTTTGCAATTGCTGAAAAGCCTGTTTGATCACCCAGTTGCCGACATCCACTTCCAGCGCGGCCCCCTCGATAACCGGCAAAAATTCGGCGGGCGGCAACAGGCCTCGCTCGGGATGACACCAGCGGATCAGCGCTTCGGCGCCAATCACTTCGCCGGTTTTGATATTCACCTTGGGCTGAAAATAAAGACAGAACTGTTCCAGAAGCAAGGCCTGATCCATTTCCGCCAATGCCTGTTCTAAACGCCCGAAGCGTTGATGCTGACTCTGGATATGCTGCTGCAAGTGATCGTAGAGACGATAGCAATTGCGTCCGGCCAATTTAGCCTGATACATGGCCTGATCGGCGTGACGCAGCAAGATACCAGCTTCTTCCTTGTCCAAGGGATAAATGGTCACGCCGCTGCTGGCGGCGATACGAACCTGGTGCTCGGCCAGCTCGAAAGGCTCGGACAAGGTTTGATGTATACGGCCTAAGGTGTCTTCGCATTGCTGAAGCGATTGCAGGTTTTCGAACAACAATGCGAATTCGTCGCCGCCCAGCCGACAAACCGTATCGCCTTCGCGCAGATTAACCTTGATGCGTTTTGCAACCTCAATCAGCAATTGATCGCCAACCTCATGACCGAAACTATCGTTAACCTGTTTAAAACCGTCCAGATCCAGATAACAGACCGCCAACAACGATTCGGAACGCTTGCAATGCGCCATGGCTTGGGCAAAGCGGTCCGAAAACAAGGCCCGGTTGGGCAATTGGGTTAAGGGATCGTAATGCGCCAGCACTTCCAACGCTTGCTGCTGTTGCTTGCTTTCGGTAATGTCGGAAAACAGGCCCACATAATTGATGACTTTGCCGATTTCGTCGCGCAACGCCGAAATCGTCAGCAATTCGGCATACAGCTCGCCGCTTTTTTTGCGATTCCAAACTTCGCCTTGCCAATGGCCGCTTTCCAATAAGGTTTGCCACATGCCACTGTAAAAATCGGCGTTTTGCCGCCCGGATTTGAGCAGCCCCGGGTTTTTACCCAACACTTCGTCGCGACTATAACCGGTGATCTCGCTAAAAGACGGATTGACATCCAGGATAGCGGCATTGGCATCGGTGATGATGATGCCTTCATGGGTATCGGAAAAAACCCTGGCCGAGAGCCGTAATTTTTCTTCGGCGATTTTGCGCTCGGTTATCTCTTGAATAGTGCCGCGCATCCGCAGTGGCTTGCCATCGGCATCCCGCTCGACTTGGCCGACGGAACGCATCCAGCGTATCTGTCCGCTGGCGGTTAAGATCCGGTACTCAATATCGTATTTTCGGCCATGCTCGATATGCGCCTGAGCCGCATCGATCAATAGCTTGCGATCCTCGGCATGCACCATGGCCAGAAAGTCGTTCCAGGTCGGATTCTTTGCCGACGGAAACCCCAATACGGCAATGAAGGTTTCCGACCAGATTTGCCGATTGTTGACCAGGTCGAATTCCCAGGTACCGATGCCCCCATAGTTTTGACAGATACGCAAACGTGCTTCGCTATCTTTAAGCGCCAATTCGTCTTTTTTCCGCTGGGTAATATCCTGAACCAGCACCACAAAGCGCTCGGGAGCGGCCTTGTAACTATTGATTACATACCAGCGATCGAATTCCGCCGCATAGCTTTCAAAATACCGCGGCTCGCCGGTCGCGTCGACAGCGGCGAAATTCTCTATCCAGTTATTTTTGCTATCGGGCAACACCTGCTTGGCGGTTTTGCCTATCCATTTTTCGCGGGGAATGCCGGTCATTTTTTCAAATGCCGGGTTGATCTCCAAAAACCGGTAATCGACGATGCTGCGATCGGCGGCCCGGATCGCTTCGTGCAAGGCAAAACCCAACGACATATTGCTATAAAGCATGACCAGATCGGCCTCGCTAGCTTTACGGGCCTTGACTTCCCGGCGCAAGCGATAAATCCAGTAAGCGAACAGCAGCAATGCCGACAAAGCGACAATGCCGTATTTAACCAACGTTTCGATGGCAATACCTTGTTGAACTCGCACCCCCATCCAGTGGTTGATAATGGCATCGCGTTCGGTTTGCGGGATAGCGGTCAGCGCCTTTTCAAGAATACCCACCAATTCCGGTTGCGATGTTACCGCCGCCATACGGCTTTCGCTGACATACGCGGTCTGGCCCGCAAAACGAAGATTTAGAAAACCCTGCTGTTTGATGGCGTAACTGGCCGAGGCCGCATCGCCTACATAGGCATCGACCTTGCCTTCAGCCACCAGCCCCAAGGCGTCCTTTACGGAAGCTGCCGGCACCAGCTGGATGGAGGGATAATCTCTGGCCAACATTTCCTGAACGAAATATCCCTGTTCGACAGCAACCCGCCGGCCTGCCAGCTGATACAAGGTACCGATATATCCTTCGCTTTCGTCGCCGATAATCACCGCCGGCGTACTGACATAGGCCGGCGTAAAGTTCAGATAATGTTCCCTGTCCGGCGTTTTTACCGCAGCGGCGATCATGTCCAACTCGCCTCGTTGAGCCATATCCAGAATTTCCTGCCAGGATTTATTCTTGATAATCTCAAATTTGACGCCGAGGCGTTGTTCGATCAGGCGCAGATGCTCGGCTACCATGCCGACATAATTGCCCTGTTGATCAATCCATTCATAAGGTGCAAAGTCGCGATCGATGCCGACCTTGATCAGCGGGTGCTTTTCCAACCACACCTTTTCCTGCTCGGACAGGGTTGGCAACGACTTCTCGCTATGGATAAATTCGCTGAGTTGGCTATCGGACAGCGGCGGCGCCAATTTAAGATGGGCATAAAGCGCCGCAACCCTCCGCATCCGTCCCACTTCAATTTTGCCGAGGGGAACGGCGTCGGGCATGATCAGCTTGCGTGTTTCGGTTGCTTCGAATTGCAATAACTCATTACTGAACCGACTATGGTATTGATTGCGAATGATCTCGATGATTTCTTCAGGATGATCCAGCGCATATTGCCAACCTTTCAGCGCGGCCCGGCGGAAGCGTTCGGCGCGCCCCGGATGCCGGTTGAGTTCCGCACGAGAGGTGAAGAGCAAGTCGCCGTAAAAGTCGATGCCGTAATTTTGAGGATTAATGACATTGACCTTAATGCCTTTCTCCTGAAACTCGAAAGGCTTATCGGTCAAATAGCCGGAGATCACATCGACTTTATCGGACATGAAATCGTCGACATTGAAACTTTGGTCGATTGCGCTGTAGTCGGCCTCGGTCAAATTGGCTTCAGCCAACAAGGCGCGAATCGGGGCATTGTCTTCCCCGGCAAACACATACATGATGCGTTTGCCCCGCATTTCATACGGACTGATGATGCCGGAAGACTGCTTGCTGAACAACACCAAGGCATCGTGTTGAAAAATCGCGCCAAGGGCGGCAATCGGCTCGCCCTTGGCGTAATGGGCGATTATCCCGGAATCGCCAATGCCGTAATCGGCCTGGCCGGAAACAACCTGCCGAAGATAATCCTGGTTCGGGTCGCGCTCCCTGATTTCGACATCCAAGCCTTCCTCGGCAAAGTAGCCTCGTTCCTTGGCGGCGTAATAACCGGCAAACTGGAACTGATGAAACCACTTCAACTGCAATTTTACCGATTCCAGCGCACTGCCCTTAGGCAGATCATCGGCCAATGACTGACATGAAAACAACAAAAAAAAGGCCATTGTCAGCCAAAAAGTCGATTTTCTGATCATAAATGCCGGGTTGAATATCACTTTCGCGTGGGTTCCTAACAGCATTCTACATGCAATGAATCAACCGTAAGTTACATTTATTCGTTCAGTCTTTTGCTACGACCGTAGCTTTCAAGCCACGGGAATCTATTCGGAGTTATAGGTTGCCGTGGCGAATAACGACATGAATTTGTTTCTGCCGGCATTCAACTTTCGTTGCTGGGTATTGGCCAATGCCAACTTGGCTTCGTTTTGCAACTGGGTGTCGGCAAAAATTTGTTGTTTGCGGATCGGCGCCTGAATGGCTTTGCGAAAATAGTCTTCGGCTTCGCTGGCCCTATCCTGCTGCAACAGGTAATCGGCATAGAAATAGTTGGCATCGATGCCGTTGGGGTTAATTTTGAGACTGGCCTTCAACAATTGTTCGGCCATTTGATTGTCGCCAAACGATACCGGCCAGCCGGGCACCATGTAATACAAAGTACCCAGCGTCACATAGGCGGCGCCCTCCAACGCATTGGGATTCTGTTGAATGGCTTGCTCCAGCAGAACCTTGGCTTCTTCCAGCGTCGACAAAGCCGCTAGCGAGGATTGAAAGCCTGCATTGGTTGCCATAATGGTGGCTTGCCAAATTTTCGGTTCGGCGGCGTAGGGATAGCGCTTGACCAATTCTTCGGCTTTTTCCAGCAGGGCCGGATAGGCTTGCTTCTGTTGGGTCTCATTATTTTGATAATAGGCGGCAGCCCATTCGCTTTCCAGACCGGCAACCGAAGCCGACAAATCCGAAGCCCATAATGGCGAGGCAAATAGTATCAAAAAAACAACAATAGTGGCTTTATTCATACAGAAAATATAGTGCATTGCAGCCAATATTTCAATATGAACTATAAATTATTGTTATTTATCCCAATCCTTGAAAGGATTTTTGGTTAAATTATTGTTGTAGTAGCGCAAATCGTCGGTCACTTCCGCTCCCAACCAGTCCGGTTTAACAAACGATTCGCCAATTTGCGACAACTCGATCTCGGCGACAATCAGGCCGGCATTCTCGCCCATGAACTCGTCGATCTCCCAAATATGTTGGTCGCGGTAAACGAAATGCCGCATTTTCTCAACCAGCGGCTTGTGGCAAAGCTCATCAAGTATGGCATTGGCGTCCGCCAATGGAATTTCATATTCAAATTCCTGTCTGTAGGTACCGATAGTCGCGCTTTTGATATTCAACCAGGCGTGGCTGTCGGAAATTCGCACTCGTACCGAACTCAAAGGGCTGCTGCTCAGATACCCTTGTTTGTAATGCACCGAATGCTTAATCTCGGTGCGCCAATCGTCATTGGCCAACAAAAATTTATGTTCAACTTCCAATGCCATGATGCTTCCTCATATAAGGTTAGTGTTCTGCAATAATTGTTTATTATAATACTGGGTTATTAGGACCAAGGCTTTGCCCGGACCTAACTGCTGCTGTTCATTTACTCTGGAGAATCAAGATGACTTTCGAATTACCTGCATTACCGTACGCAAAAGACGCACTGGCTCCGCACATTTCCGCCGAAACCATCGAGTACCACTACGGCAAACATCACCAAACCTATGTGACCAACCTGAACAATCTGGTTCCCGGCACCGAATTTGAAGGACTGTCGCTGGAAGACATAGTCAAAAAATCCTCCGGCGGCATTTTCAACAATGCAGCCCAAGTCTGGAACCACACCTTCTATTGGAACAGCCTGTCTCCAAACGGTGGCGGCGAACCAACCGGCGGCTTGGCTAACGCCATCGAAAGAACTTTCGGCTCTTTCGAAAAATTCAAGGAAGAATTCACCAAAACCGCAGTCACCACTTTCGGCTCCGGCTGGGCGTGGCTGGTTAAAAATCCGAACGGCACACTGGAACTGGTCAGCACCAGCAATGCAGGCTGCCCGTTGACTGCCGGCCAAACCCCGATCCTGACTTGCGACGTTTGGGAACACGCTTATTACATCGACTTCCGCAATCTGCGCCCTAAATACCTGGAAGCTTTCTGGGCATTGGTTAATTGGGAATTCGCCAGCGCCAATTACGAAGCTTAAAGCCTGAAACGGTGCGGGTCGGCCATCCACCGCCCGCGCCTATTTCCCCTCAAATTCGGGTTCAAACAGGCGGCATCCGCCCACCATTCAGCCCCTGCCCCCCAAAAAACCGGGCTATCCGGCAAATTACACGTGTTCACGGGCAATATCTTGCTCCAGAAACCGGGTAATCGCCTGCGGATCGTCAAAATTGCCGTAAGCCAGCAACAGTTTTGCGTAGGCCACTTCCAGCGATAGGTTCCAGATCATTTCCGCGCCGTCAGCCAATAACTCAAGGGTTGAACCATAAGCGCTTTCGGCTTTTACGGCCGGAGCCAAATATATTTTCACAGCGTGCCGCCTACAGCGCTTGATAAACTCGACCAGACTGTATCCTTCGCCCCATGCCGACGATGCGCAGGCAGTACCGGAATGGTAAAGATCGTGTAGCACGGCGTCGACGTTATCCAGATTAAATTGCGAATAATCCAGTCCAGGGTAGGGCTTGATCAACAGAATCCGTGCCGAAAAATCGGCCTTGAGGATCACCGGCGGGCATTTGCTATCGCGAAATGACTGGAGCCGTCTAAACTCCCCGTCCTTGAATTGCATATAGGCTTTCGACTGCACGCTGATAAAATCGCTACCCAGCGGCAAACAGGAAGCAAGCCGAGTCGCCAGATGAACCAGCATGGCTTGGCCGGCATTTTGATAGGGCACGAACACCCCGCCTTGCGGCACCTTGCGGACAAACTCTACCGCGCAGAGAAAATTAGACAGGCCGTTGGCCTGCGGATCGTCCAGCGGCAAATCGCTGGAAACCAATAGCATCGGTATTTGCAGCCGGCTAAAATACAAACCCAAGGCCGCGGCACTGAATGCCAGCGTGTCGGTGCCGTGAGTGACGATAATGCCGTCGAAACGATTCAGGTCTTCCGCCTCGATACTCGCGGAAATCTGTTGCCAATGTCCGGGATGCAGATTTTCGCTAAGGATTTGCAGCGGCTGCATGGTTTTGAAAGTAATTGAACTCGGGTCGCTGTCCCGCTCGGCAAACAGCTGCAACAATTTAAATCCGGCGGCGCTACTGGGATTGATGGCGCCTTTTTCAGCCTGGGAGCCGATCGTGCCGCCAGTAAAGACCAGTAAGATGCTTTTCATAGTATGATGCGCCTCTCATAGTAAAACAAAAAGCCGCATCTTAAACACAAACCATGAAAATATCACTGATCGTGGCGATGGCCAGTAATCGCGTCATCGGCCTCAACGCTCAAATGCCCTGGCATTTATCAGCCGATTTGAAGCGTTTCAAACAGATCACGATGGGCTCACCCATCATCATGGGCAGAAAGACTTTCGAAGCCATCGGCAAGCCATTACCGGGCCGCTGCAACATCATCATCAGCCGAAATGCGGATTACCAGCAGCCGGATTGCCTGGTGTATAGCGACATCGACAGCGCATTGCAACATTGCGCGGACAGCCCCGAGGTATTCGTGATCGGCGGGGCAACCTTATACGAGGCCTTGCTGCCAAAAGCCGATGTTCTGTATATGACCGAAATTGACAAAGACTTTACCGGCGATACTTTATTCCCTGAATTCGATTCCCAGGACTGGCGCGAGATCGAACGCGAAAACATCAATGACGACCCAAGCGTTGACTTTTCTTACCATTTTCTGAAGCTCGAACGCTTACAAAAAACCCCGCCCACGGCTTAAAAGATAGAAAAAACACACACCGCGACTTACAATTTCTCCATTGTCACAAAACTGTCATATTCGCTTCATACTATTGTCATGCTTACTTGGCAGACTGTATTCCGGTTTTAAACACTCTATTGAGAAAAAATATGAAAAAAACATTTCAGCTGAAATCACTGATTCTGGGATTTGGCTTTGCTTCCACAGCGTTAATCGCTAGCGAAGCGGCGGCGGCTCCTGCGACGCTGGATCCATCACTCCCAGAATATTCGCAAGCTAGCGGCGTCTCAGGCAACATTTCCAGCGTCGGTTCCGATACGCTGGCCAACCTGATGACTCTGTGGGCTGAAGAGTTCGGCAAGATTTACCCCAACGTCAACATCCAGATTCAAGCTGCCGGTTCTTCAACCGCGCCGCCAGCCCTGACCGAAGGCACCGCCAACCTCGGCCCTATGAGCCGTAAAATGAAAGACAACGAAATCGACGATTTCGAAAGCAAATACGGCTACAAACCAACCGCGATTCCAGTCGCTATCGACGCCTTGGCGGTTTTCGTTAACAAGGACAACCCGGTTAAAGGTTTGAGCATTCCACAAGTGGACGCCATCATGTCGTCGACCCGCAAATGCGGCTACGCAACCGACATCGTCAACTGGGGCCAAGCCGGCCTGACCGGCGGCTGGGCAGGTAAGCCCATTCAATTGTACGGACGCAACTCGGTTTCCGGCACCTACGGCTTCTTCAAAGACGAAGCGCTGTGCAAAGGCGATTTCAAAAGCAACGTCAACGAACAACCCGGCTCGGCTTCCGTGGTGCAATCGGTTACCACCTCGGCCAACGGTATCGGCTATTCCGGCATCGGTTATTCAACTTCCGGCGTAAAAGCCATCCCTCTTTCTCAGAAAGACGGCGGCGCTTTTATTGAGCCTACACCCGAAAACGCTACATCCGGCGCTTACCCGCTGTCACGTTTCCTGTACGTTTACGTAAACAAAAAACCTAACGAGCCGCTGGCTCCGCTGGAAAAAGAGTTCATCAAAATGGTTTTATCTAAAACCGGTCAGCAAGTTGTCATTAAAGACGGCTACATTCCTCTGCCTACCAAAGCCGTAGAAAAAGCCTTAACGCTGATCCAATAACAGTCGAACAAGGATGAGCGAACAGGGACCATTATGCAGGGACGCAGCAAAGGAAGGCCAAGCAAAATCAACCCTTTTTTCTCCCCCCCAATGTTGATGAAAGCTGGTTTTGCAGCATAAACAAAGCCGATAACCGCCCCGGTGGTTGTCGGCTTTTTCTATTTAAAACCGTCGCTCTATGTCACAATTACGCTACGTTTTACTACTGACCCCTTGTTATGTCTGAAGACAATTCAACTCAGCCTTATTCTTCGTTGTTTCAAAATGCCTCTAGCGACAGTCATCAGCGCTGGCGTCTGGTAAAAGACAAAATAGTGGCGCGTGGCGTTGTCGCCGGCGGTTTGAGCATTATCGTCGCCATCGTGCTGATTTTCTTTTACCTGCTATATGTGGTTTTCCCCCTACTGCTGCCTTCCCACGCGGAATCGGTCGGCCGCTATGCCGTGCCCGAGCCCGGACTCGGCAATACTGTCTTTCTGTCCATGGAGGAACAGAACGAAATTGGGGTACGCTTTACCGATACCGGCAAGGCGATATTTTTCAGCGTCGCCACGGGGCAAGTTATCAAAGTGGATGCCTTGCCGATTCCCGAGAGCGTCCAAATCACCAGCTATGCCCATGGCGGCGTGGATAAAGGCGTCATAGCCTTTGGCTTGTCCGATGGCCGCGCCATCGTCGTTAAACACGATTACAAGCTGTCTTACCCCCAAGGCAAGCGTTTAATTACACCTGCCATTCAATATCCACTGTCCACCGAACCGGTTGCGGTGGACAGCAACGGCCAAGCACTCACCAAACTGGCGGTTAAACTGGGCGACAAAAACAGCACCCTGCTGGCAAAAACCGCCGATAACCATATGGTTTTAAGCAGTCTTAGCAAAAAAGAGTCCTTATTTGACGACGAAGCGACTTGGGAACACACGGATGCGGTTCTCGACATGACGGCTAACGATGTCAACTTCATATTGCTGGATAAGGAACAACGTAATCTTTATCTGGCAAATCGTGCCGGCGATTTAACCGTGGTCGATATCCTCGATAAAAGCCAACCGACCATCAAGCATAAACTGAATGTCATGAACCAGGGTGTGCAAATCAGCAGCATGGAGTTTCTGAATGGCGACCTATCCCTGCTGATCGGCGATACCAGCGGCGAGATGGCGCAATGGTCCATGGTACGCGACCAGCAAAACCACTTCAGCGTCCAAAAATTACGCTCGTTTAAAGTATCCGATTCGCCGATTGTCACTATCAATCCCGAGCAGCGCCGCAAAGGCATGCTGGCCGCCGATGCCGACGGTAACATCGGCATTTATAGCTCCACCGCCGGGCGCGAATTGATCAAGGAAAAGATCGCCGGCGGAAAGCCGATGGCCGTCACCCTGTCGCCGCGCGCCAACGCGCTTTTGCTGCAAGCGGAAGACGGCAACATCAATTACTGGCGAATTGAAAACGAACATCCGGAAGTCTCGATGGCTTCGTTGTGGCAAAAAGTTTGGTACGAAAGCTATCCCGAACCCGACTACATCTGGCAATCCTCGGCCGCCAGCAACGATTTCGAGCCGAAAATGAGCTTGATACCACTGGTATTCGGCACTTTAAAGGCTTCGTTTTACGCGATGCTGGTAGCCATCCCGCTGTCGTTGTTCGGTGCGATTTATACCGGCTACTTCATGGCGCCGGGCATTCGCCAATACGTCAAACCCGGCATCGAAATCATGGGCGCATTGCCGACCGTGATTCTGGGCTTTTTGGCCGGCCTTTGGCTGGCGCCGTTTGTTGAAATGCATTTAACCGGCATTTTCGCCTTGTTGATGGTTGTGCCGCTGGGGGTAATGATTTTTGCTTATTTCTGGCAAAAGGCACCCAAAAAACTCCGCCATAAAATTCCGGAAGGCTGGGATGCCCTGGTTTTGATACCGGTGATCATTTTTAGCGGTTGGCTGGCATTTCAGTTAAGCCCGGCCATCGAAGCCCTGTGTTTCAACGGCGACTTGCGGACCTGGATGCTTAGCGAGTTCGGCATCGGCTACGATCAGCGCAATACCTTGGTGGTAGGACTGGCGATGGGTTTTGCGGTGATTCCGATGATCTTTTCGATTGCCGAGGATGCCATCTTCAGCGTCCCCAAACATCTGACCACCGGCTCATTGGCCTTGGGCGCCACGCCTTGGCAAACCATGACCAAAGTCGTATTGCTGACCGCCAGCCCCGGCATTTTCTCGGCAATCATGATCGGCTTCGGCCGCGCCGTCGGCGAAACCATGATCGTGCTGATGGCGACCGGCAACACGCCGGTGATGGATTTGAGCATTTTCCAGGGCTTGCGCACCTTGTCGGCCAACATTGCCGTGGAGATGCCGGAATCGGAAGTTAACAGTACCCATTACCGGGTGTTGTTTTTAGCGGCCTTGGTGTTGTTCATGTTTACCTTTATCGTCAACACGCTGGCGGAAATAGTCCGTCAAAATCTAAGACAAAAATACAGTTCATTATGATTAAAGCATGGTTTAAAAGCGGTTCGCCGTGGATATGGATGACCGCCGGCGCGGTCAGCATTAATCTGATTCTGGTGGTGGGGCTCTTATTGTTGATTGCCGTCAGAGGCTTGGGACATTTCTGGCCCGCCGACATCGTCGAATACCGTTACCAGGATAGGGATGGACCGGAGAGCGTGCTGATCGGCGAAGAAGTCGCCACCACCCTGCTGGCTGCCGCTCAGGCCAAGGCAGCCGGGCATGAGTTGCTGGATAACGGTGAATATCTGGTTCAACATCAAGTGAAAACCGGTAACAGGGACATCCTCGGCAGCGACTTCCGCTGGATACAAGAACAATATATTCACGGCAAATCCACACCCAAGGACTTGATCGCCATCGAACGCCGGGAATGGGGCAATTTTTACGGCCGCCTGCTTGCCGTAAAAGAAAACGGCACGCCGATAGCCCAAGGCGAACAAGCCTGGGCCGTCGCCCAGGAAAAACTGGCAAAAGCACTGGATCTGCATGATGAAATCGATACTCTGCAGGACAAGGACGTAGGTGCCATTAATTACAATCTGGAGCGCTTGCGCCTTAAACAGCGTGCGCTGGAATTGAAAAACCAGTGGAACGAAACCACCCGCCAGGAATTTGCCGCCAAAAAACTGGCTTACGAACAAGAATATAAAGTCGTTCAGGAAAAAATCGGCAAACTCAGCAAGGAAATCAAAAGCAATAGTTTGCTGGTTTCGGAAGCCGGGCAGCGGGAAATCAACATTCCGATGGATAGAGTGGTGAAATTGACCCGTCCGAACGATATGAGCCTGCTCGACAAGTCCATCGAATATATCTCGAACTTCATCACCTTCGTCAGCGACGAACCGCGCGAAGCCAATACCGAGGGCGGCATCTTCCCGGCGATATTCGGCACGGTGCTGATGGTGTTGCTGATGGCGGTCGTCGTCACGCCGTTTGGCGTAATCGCCGCGGTTTATCTGCGCGAATATGCCAAACAGGGTTTCATTACCCGCGTGATACGCATCGCGGTCAACAATCTGGCCGGGGTGCCGTCTATCGTTTACGGCGTATTCGGTCTGGGCTTCTTCGTCTATATTCTGGGCGGCAGCATAGACCGGCTGTTTTATCCCGAAGCCGCGCCGGCGCCGGTATTCGGTACGCCAGGCCTGCTGTGGGCGTCCTTGACGCTGGCGCTGCTGACCTTGCCGGTGGTGATCGTCGCTACCGAGGAAGGCTTATCCAGGATTCCCAAGTCAATCCGCGAAGGCAGTCTGGCACTGGGTGCGACCAAGGCCGAAACCCTGTGGCGCACCGTGCTGCCGATGGCCAGCCCGGCGATCATGACCGGCCTGATTCTGGCCGTGGCGCGCGCCGCCGGCGAAGTGGCGCCGCTGATGTTGGTGGGCGTCGTCAAACTGGCCCCAACTTTACCGCTGGACGGCAACTTCCCGTATCTGCATCTGGACAGGAAATTCATGCATCTCGGTTTCCATATTTACGATGTCGGCTTCCAGAGCCCCAACGTCGAAGCGGCAAGGCCGCTGGTTTACGCCACGTCGTTGTTGCTGGTGCTGGTCATCGTCGGCCTGAACATGTTCGCGATTGCCATCCGCAACAATTTGCGGGAAAAATACCGCGCCCTAGAAAATTAACATCGCATATCAATACCAAGACGCTTGGATCAAAACAATGACAACAGCACAAAGACGCACCCATGGCATCGACATCAGTGCCTTAAACCGGGACGATAAATCGCAGGGCGGTAGCATCGAAACCTGCATCAAGATAGACAATCTCGATCTTTTCTATGGCGAAAAACAGGCGTTGCACGGCGTCAACATGGAAATGCCGAGAAAGAAGGTAACCGCCTATATCGGCCCCAGCGGTTGCGGCAAATCGACCTTGCTACGCTGCATCAACCGGATGAACGATCTGGTGGACGGCGTCACCATCAAGGGCAAAATCCTGCTGGATAACGAAGATATTTACGACAAGTCGGTCAACGTCGCCGCCTTGCGCCGTCGAGTCGGCATGGTATTCCAAAAACCCAACCCCTTCCCCAAAACCATCTACGAAAACGTCGCCTACGGATTAAGGATACAGGGTATTAACGACCGCAGAACCTTGGACGAGGTGGTCGAGAAATCCCTGCGCGGCGCGGCGCTGTGGGACGAAGTCAAGAATCGTCTGAACGACAATGCCTTGGGCTTGTCGGGCGGCCAACAACAACGTCTGGTCATCGCCCGAGCCATCGCCATTGAACCTGAAGTAATACTGCTGGACGAGCCAGCTTCCGCTCTGGACCCTATCTCGACACTGAAAATCGAAGAATTGATCAACGAACTGAAGGACAAATACACCATCGTCATCGTCACCCACAACATGCAGCAGGCCGCCAGGGTTTCCGACTATACTGCCTTCATGTACATGGGCGAACTGATCGAATTCGGTGAAACCAGCGAGTTGTTCACCAATCCGGCGAAAAAACAGACAGAAGACTACATCACCGGCAGATACGGTTAAGGGGGACAAAGGGTATGGATAACAACAAAATCAAACAGCACATTTCCCGTCAATTCAACGAGGAAATGGAAGACATCCGCAACAAGGTACTGACCATGGGCGGACTGGTCGAACAACAGGTCGATCTGGCTACCAAGGCCTTCATGGGCTACGACATGGAAAGCGCGGAAAAGGTGGTGCAGCAGGATAAGCTGGTTAACGAACTGGAAAAAAACATCGACCATGAATGCACCGAAATCATGGCCAAGCGCCAACCGGCGGCATTCGATCTGCGGATGCTGATCGCCACCATCAAGATCATCACCGACCTGGAGCGGATCGGCGACGAAGCGGCCCGCATCGCCAAAATGACCATGCGCCTGGAAGGTGCCGACTATTACCAGGACAAGTATTACGAAATCGAGCATCTGCTGGAACTGGTGAAAGACATGCTCAACGGCGCGCTGGACGCCTACGCCAGAACCGATGTCGAGGAAGTGGTGGAAATTACCGCGCAGGATGCCAAGGTCGACAGGGAATACACCAGCATCACCCGCCAGCTGATCACCCAGATGATGGAAAATCCCAGAAACATCACCCGGGCGCTGGACATGCTGTGGACCGCCCGGGCACTGGAGCGCATCGGCGATCACGCCTGCAATGTTTGCGAGCAAGTGATTTACATGGTTAAGGGCAAGGACGTCCGGCATATCAGCCGCGAGGAGCTGGAAAAAACCGTTAATACCGAGCGTTAATCGCTTATCGCTGCAATCGAATGACAACGCCGGCTAGAACCTCGCGGAGCAATAAACGAATCATCCTTTTGCTCCTGCTGATCATAGCCGGCTGGGTCGCGATACTTTTCACGGAATCGTCCCAGCCGCCCGCCGAAATCATGAGCGAGGTGCCTGGACTCGATAAAGTCGCGCATTTTTTAGCGTTTGGCGTATTGGGTCTGCTGATCTGCGCGCTCTGGTTCAAGCTCAAGCCCAAACCGGCAATCCCCTTGTTCTCCATGCCCTTGCTGTTAGTCAGCTTGTCCGGCCTTATCGAAGAAAGCTACCAGATGCTGGTACCGGGCCGTACGGGTAGCTTGCCAGACTTGCTGGCCGATGTCGGCGGCGCGGTATTCGCCATTTTTTTAGCCAACCGTATCGCCGTATTAAGCCGCGCTTATAGCCGTTTCCATCCGTAAAGTCCCCAATCCGATCCGCTCAGCGGCGTTTATCAGCCTTCTCCGTATTTAGTTTCCGTCGTCGTCACCGCAGTGGTATGCTAAACGGCGAGTTATCAAACCATGCCGCGTCAATGCGTTTTGATTGTCTGATGCTGTAAATGATCGGCATAGTCATTGCCCCATCACGCCTTATACAAGGAGGCTGTTATGCAATACTTTTGGCTCATCATCTTGACGACCGGATTAATCGGCACGCTTCAAGCCGGCGACATTTCTCAATCGGTAACAACTCCCCCACCCCCCGAACCGTCCATAGCCCAGGGCAATAGCCTAGCCGTCGACAATTTGCTAGGTCTGCCGCCGGTCCCTATTCCCGCCGACAACCCGCAATCGCCCGCCAAGATCGCCTTGGGCGATAAGCTATTCCACGATAAGCGTTTCTCCATCGACGGCACCGTCAGTTGCGCCAATTGTCACGACGACAAGAAAGCCTTTACCGACAATCTACAAGTCTCGGTCGGCCATCACGGCTTAACCGGCACCCGCAACGCACCGACCGTGCTGAATGCGGCATTTTACAAATCGCAATTCTGGGACGGCCGGGAACCGACGCTGGAAGCGCAGTCCAAAGGTCCGTTCGTCAACCCCGTGGAAGGCGGCTTAGCCAACCATCAACCAATACTCGACATCGTCCGCAGCGATCCAGCCTATCAATCGGCGTTTAAAGAAGCGTTTAGCATCACCGACCAGAAAGTGACTATCGACCATGTCGCCAAGGCCATCGCCAGCTTCGAACGGACCCTGGTCTCAGGCAATTCGGCGTTCGACCGCTTTTATTTCAAGGGCGACAAAGCGGCGCTGAGCGACCAGCAGCAACGTGGCCTCAAGCTGTTTCTGGAGCAGGGCCGCTGCGTGTCCTGCCATGTCATCGAACAGAATCAAGCCTTGTTCACCGACAGCCGTTTCCACAACATCGGCATAGGCATCAACGCGGTACAACAAGACATCACGCGGTTGGCGCAGGCCTTCCTGGAGGCGAAAAATAAAGGCGGCGATGTCGATAAAATCGTGCTAACCGACAAAAAATCCTCGGAACTGGGCCGTTTCGCGGTCAGCGACGCCTTGGCCGACATCGGCGGTTTCAAGACCCCAACCCTGCGCAATATCGCATTGACCGCGCCGTACATGCACGACGGCAGCCTGAAAACCCTGAAAGAGGTGGTGATTCATTACAACAACGGCGGCGTCACGCCGGCCGGCGGCAAGGTCAATGACTTCCTCAGCGGCGGCATCCGGCCCTTGAACCTGACCGATACCCAAATCGACGATCTGGTGGCGTTTTTGCAGGCCTTGACCAGTGCCCAGTATGCCCAACCCACCGCTACGGCTGTGGCTCAATAAGGAGAGACGTCATGACTACCATCAATAACAGCCGTCGCAACTTCATCAAAACCGGTGGCGTGCTGGCCTTGGGAACCACCTTGCCGATCAGCCTGGTAGAACTGGCCTTTGCCGACGCCACCGAAAATTTCACGTTCGCCTATATCTCCGACGCCCATATCCAGCAGATCAAAGGCACGCACTTCGTCAGAAACTGGGACAAGGGCTTGATCCGCGCCGTCGCCGAAACCAATTTGCTGACGCCGAAACCGGATTTTGTGATATTCGGCGGCGATCTGGCGCAACTGGGCAGCAAGCCGGAATTGGATCACGGTGCCGAGATGCTTTCGGCACTCAGCCACAAGGTGTATCACGTGATGGGCGAGCACGACTATTATCTGGACCTGGGCGAATACTGGGAAAAGCTGTTCGGCCCGCAGTTCTACAGCTTCGACCATAAAGGCGTGCATTTTGTGGTGTTGAACAGCATCCGCACCTACGACGACTGGACCTACAAACGTTGGCCCACCGCCGAACAGCGGATGTTGGAGATGGCCGGGCTGGACAACCCCAACGGCTCGCCTTTCATGGTCGGCGACGAGCAGCGAAAATGGCTGAAGGCAGACCTGGACAAGGTCGCCAAATCCACGCCCATAGTGGTGTTCTCGCATTCGCCGCTGCAAAAAATCTACAAGGGCTGGAATTTCTGGACCGAGGACGCCGAGCAGATTCAGGCGCTACTGAAGCCGTTCAGCAAAGTCTCGGTGATCTACGGACATGTGCACCAAATCCAGTACAACCAGATCGGCAATATCAGCTTCAATTCGGTGATGGCCACCGCCTGGCCCTGGCCATATCCGTCGACCTACGCCCAGGCCGAGCAATACCTACCGAAACTGACGGTGCCGATGAACCGCGCCGACCCATTTTTCGAGCGCGACGCCACCGGCTGGCAGTTCATCAACGTCGCCAACGGCCACGTCGACCTGAACTTTACCCTGTACAACAACAGCGAGCGGGCCGTGCGCTTCAATGCCAAGACCAAGCGGCCGGAAGATAGCGCCTATCAGGCCGACACTAGCCGGATTCCGCCGCAAAGCCATTATTAATCAGCGTTGAGGAGAACAAAATGTTGAATAGCAAACTACAAAAAATCGCGCTGGCTGTGGGCATTATCGGCCTGCTGATAACGCAAAACGCCTACGCCGACGAATTTACCGCTGCCGAGACCGAACGCTGGCAACAGCAATTCATGGACAGCGTCAAACAGGGCAGGGAATTGTGGACCAGCCCGACACTGGGCAGCAACGGCGTAGTTTGCGCACAATGCCACCCCAACGCCGCCAACACCCACCCGGAAACCTACCCGAAATTCCAGAAACAGATCGGCAAGGTGATTCCCTTGTGGGAAATGATCAACTGGTGCCTGCGCAATCCGCTGGAAGGCCGGCCCTTGGCCGCCGACGATCCCAAGATGATCGCGATCCAGGCCTATGTAACTCACGAAAGGCGCGGCGTAAAACTGGAACCGGGTAAACACTGAGCCGGCATTCCGCTTCGGATGTTCCGGGGCCGAGGCGCAATCTCGGCTCCGGAAAACCGTCGACTTTGCATTGAATCCTGCGATGCCCAATTAAAAAACAGACATGCTTGCTGTTTTCTAAGCCCTTAAATGACCATCCCCATAAGCCACCCACTTGTAGGTGGTTAGCTCGTCCGGCCCGACCGGACCACGGACATGCAGTTTATCGGTGCTGATGCCGACTACCGAGCCCAAGCCGTAATCTCCGCCGCCGGACAATCTGGTTGAGGCATTAATCATCACCGATGCCGAATCCACCTGTTCTTCAAATTGTCGGGCCAACTTCAGGCTTTGCGTGACAATGCCATCGGTATGTCCCGATCCATAGTGGTTGATATGGTCGATCGCTTCTTGAATACCGTCGACGATCTTGACCGACAGGATCGGTGCCAGGTATTCGGTATGCCAATCATCTTCCGTCGCCGCCGGAATATCGGGCAACAGCTTTCGCGTTTGTTCGCAGCCGCGCAGTTCGATGTTATTTCCGGCAAATGCCGCTTGCAGCAGCGGCAACAGCTGTTCGGCGCATTGATTATCGACCAGCAGGGTTTCCAGTGCGTTACAGACCTGAACGCTTTGGCATTTGGAGTTAACGGCCAGCGCGACGGCCTGCTCGGGGTTGGCGTCCGCGGCGATATAGAGGTGGCAAATTCCGTCGTAATGTTTGATGACGGGAATGCGAGTGCCTTCGGCGATGCGCTTGATTAAATCTTTGCCGCCGCGCGGAATCAACACATCGATATATTCGTCCATTTTCAGCAGTTCGCCCACCGCTTCGTGACCCGGCGTGCGGATGATCTGTATCACATGTTGCGGCAGGCCGGCGCTGACAGCGCCGGTTATCATCGCGTCGGTCAATATCGCATTGGTTTGCAGCGCTTCCGATCCGCCGCGCAAGATCACGGCGTTACCGCTTTTGATGCACACCCCGGCTGCATCGGTGGTGACGTTGGGGCGCGATTCGTAAATGATGCCGATGACGCCGAGCGGCACCGATTTTTTATAAACCCGAAGTCCGGCCGGATTGGTATGGCCGGCCAGTATCCGATTCAGCGGGTCCGGCAGCTGCGCCACTTTTTTTAAGCGGGACAGCATGTAGTTAAAGGTTTTGTCGTCTATCGTCAGCCGCTTGACCATCGCCTCCGATTGTCCTTCGTCGCGGGCTTTGACAATTTCCTGGGCGTTGACGTCCAGCACCTGCTGCTTGACAGACTCCAGCGCCTCAGCCATTTTCGCCAGGGCCAGATTTCGCATCGACTCGGGGGCCGCCGCTAACTGGCGCGCCGCCAGACGGCTTTGCTTGGCAATGATTTGAACGGCATTAGTAGTCATGGTTTTGGCAATGATCGATTTTTGAGGGGGTTAAGATTGACTGCATTGCTGAGTTGCAAGAATGAACAAAGTTAAAACTAAAAAGCTTGGATTCGCCACTCTTTCACATATGGAATGTATCCAAAACCCATCAAAAGCTTTTTAAGCTGTATTGAATATATGTCTATTTATCTTTTAATTCCACAGGTTTGCGACTGTGATTTTTCGGCCAATTGCTGACGGAGTATCCACTTCGCTATACGACTGCAACCCCGCTCATTGCTGTCATTGAGTTTGATAGAAATCTAACGTTACGGATTTTTTTAAAGTTGGATTTGGGCCCAACACCAATCAGCCAAAATCCAAGCCGACCAAAACGTCACACGGTGATTATGAATCTAAGTCCGTTGATGGCGGATTTCTTCACAAACCCACATTACGTCAACCGTGTATTCCCTGTACGGCCGTCGTCTTCAACCTGCTACTGCCATCTTTAACACGCGAATTATTTTAGTCCACGGACGTAAAATCCGGGATCGACTCTCACTAACCCCGAATCAGCTTGCTCGTTCCGCTTCCGCCAGTACGTTTCGCCCTGCTTCAATCAATGACGACAGTTCTGTGACGAGTACGTTGCAAAGTTGTTCGATATCAGCATGCGTTTCCCCTTGTTTTATTGCAACATGTACCAATTCGGTCATTTCATCGACCTTAGTTGCTCCGAGGTTACCGATGGCTCCTTTCAAGGTATGCACTAGCCGTTTCACTTCGATAAAGTCACCGGCTGTCAGGGCTTCCGTAAGTCGCTGTGGATCGTTCCCGTGATGCTCGATTAGCAAGCTTAGAATCTTGAGATAAGTTGCCATTTTGCCGCCCACTTTTTTTAATCCGCACTCGACATTCAACCCCGGAATTTCCAACAGATGTTGTTGCCAGGCGGATATCTCGACGTTTTCGCCACTTTCAGACACGCTGTTGAGCTTTCTTGAGGACGGTGAAATCCATTTTGCAAGAGTGGCGTAGAGTATTTGGGGTTCCACCGGTTTGGCCACAAAATCGTTCATGCCAGCTTTAAGACAATCTTGACGATCCTCATCGAAAGCATTCGCAGTCATTGCGACAATGGGTATTTTTTGCCCACCGGCGAACGTGCGAATGATTTTGGTTGCATCCAGTCCGTCCAATTCGGGCATCTGTACGTCCATCAAAATGAGGTCGTATGCCCCGTTACAGAACTTTAACACTGCCTCGCGCCCATTCTCGGCAATATCGATGACCAGCCCAAGTCTGCCCAAATGCTCAAGTGCTACTTCACGATTAATGGGATTGTCCTCTACCAAGAGCACGCGCACGCCGGCATAATTGCTCCGCAATTCGGCTTCCGCTGATTCCTGAGAGACAAAAGTATCCACGGCATTTTGCTCGAGACCACGCTGCAAGCGTGCGGTGAACCAGAAAGTACTGCCCAAACCAGATTGACTTTCCACGCCAGCTTCCCCACCCATCAGTCCGGCCAAGCGCCGAGTGATGGCCAGACCCAAACCGGTGCCGCCGTATTTACGCGTGGTGGAAGTATCGGCTTGTTCGAAATCATTAAACAGGGTAGATAGTTTCTCCGGGACGATGCCGGGTCCGGTATCCCTGACCTCAAAACGCACCCATAGGCCGTTGGCATCCTCACGTATCAGACGCGCGTATATGCTGATCGTACCCTGATCGGTGAACTTAACGGCGTTGCTGGCGTAGTTTAGCAACGACTGGCGTAGCCGCGTTGGGTCACCTTTTAGCCAGAGTGGCACGCTATCAGTGTCTGTCTTTATTGCCAAGCCCTTTGCCAGCGCTTGTTCCTCAATGAAGTTGCGGACCTGATCAAGAATGGAGGACAGGGAAAAGTCGATGTTTTCTAGGACCAAGCGCCCGGCTTCGATCTTGGACAAGTCCAAGACGTCATTAATGATAGAGAGCAAGTGCCTGCCAGCCGCGTCGATCTTGTCGAGGCGCTCGCTTTGAACTGGGTCGGGCTGATCACGCTGTAGAAAGTGTGTCAACCCTAGGATGGCGTTCATCGGTGTGCGAATTTCGTGGCTCATGTTAGCCAGAAAAGCGCTCTTGGAAAGATTTGCGGCATCTGCTAATGCCTTAGCCTTTTCAAGTTCAGCGGTCCTGCTTGCTACCAACAATTCCAAATGATCGCGGTGTTGCTTGAGCTCTTCCTGAGCGAGTTTACTTTCTGTGATATCTTGAACGATGCCCACGGCGACCTGGTTTTTGCCACCTGCTTTAGTTACGCGAAAACGCCCTGCAACCATAATCCAGCGAATCTCGCCATCTGTTCGGCGAATTCGGCATTCGAAACGGCTTTCACTTCCCAGGCGAAAGGCTTCCTCGAGTAATGCAGATACTTCTGGCCGGTCTTCCTCCACCACATGTTCCAGAAATTTTTCGAATGACCACGCAGACTCCAAATCGGCATAACCAAAAATCCGGGCCTGTTCTATCGACCGATAAGCTGAATGCGTTTTCAAGTCAACTTCCCAAGCACCCGTGTTACACATCTCCAGAGCGAAATGAAGTCTTGCTTCACTTTCACGTATAGCGAGGTCCGCTTCTTTTAAGTCTTGAATGTCGGTGCAGGTACCGTACCATTTTTGAACCTCACCGCTATCATTAAGCAGTGGCACGCCCCGGACCAGCCACCATCGGTAAGCGCCATCCGCCCGTCGCAAGCGGCATTCCAGGGAGTAGCTTTCATTATGTTGGGTCGCACGTTGCCATGCATCCCATGCGCGCTGTTTATCATCCGGATGGAAAGGGGTGATCCAGCCGTGACCGTAACTTTCCTCGAGAGTAAGGCCGGTATATTCGCTCCATTTATGATTAAAATAGATATTCCAGCCGTCTGGCCGTGTAGCCCAGACAATTTGTGGCATCGTTTCTGCCAGGGCGCGAAATTCGCGCTCATTCTCTTGTAGGCGCAATTGGGTTTCGGCCTCATTGCGCAGCCGTGATATTTTTAGACATGCCTCGACGCGAGCCAGTAATTCGCGCGCACTGAATGGCTTGGTCAGATAGTCGTCAGCCCCGTGTTTCAGTCCTTCCAGCCGCGCTTCTTCGCCTGCACGAGCGGAAAGCAAAATGATGGGAATCGTGCTGGTTTCTTGATCTTCCCGTAGCGCGCTAAGCAAACCAATCCCATCCAGGCGTGGCATCATAATATCGGTGATGACAAGATTGGGGCGAAGTTTACGTGCCGCTGTCAAAGCCGCTTCACCATCACGCACAGCAGTGACTTCATAGCCCTGTTCTTGTAAAAGCCGGACAACATAGCTGCGCATGTCGGCGTTATCATCACCCAGGAGAATGTGCGCACCCGGGCAAGCGCTTAGCGCTCGAGTTTTATCAGCGCTGGGTTGCTGATCGGTGTAATTTTCATTTTCCGCCCCGAGCTCCCAGCGGGATACTACATCGACGAAAAAATCGGTTTCAATTGTATGGGGGATAGGCGTTTGGCAAGGATGGATATGCTCTGCTTGCAAATGGGCCGTACCCGTAAGAATGGTCACCGTAAAAGTGCTGCCGATACCGGGTTTGCTAGTCACGCTTACTTCACCGCCATGCAACCGGGCCAGTTCTTGTACTAGCGCCAGACCGATACCAGTACCCTCATGGGTGCGGGAACGAACGTTTTGGATCCGATGGAAGCGGTCAAAAACATGTTTAAGCTGATCTTCCGCAATACCCACGCCGGTGTCGCGCACAGTCAGTTCAACTTGTTTTCCGCACCAGCGCAGCGCAACTTGTATTTCACCTTCGAAGGTATGCTTATAGGCATTGCTTAGCAGGTTAATGACTATTTTTTCCCACATTTGCCGATCTACATACACCAGTTCAGGCAATACAGGGCAAGCAACGATAAGACTCAGACCGGCTTTGTCGGTGGCCGAGCGGAATAAGCTGGCGAGTTCGGTCGTAAATGCAGCCAGATCCGTTGCTTCATAAGCCGCTTCCATCCGACCGGCTTCGATACGGGAAAAATCCAGGAGGGAATTTACTAATTTAAGCAGGCGCAAGCCATTTCGATGCACTAGGGCAAGTTGTTCGTACTCGGATGCTGCAGAGTTCAAGCCCTTAGGGGCGAATTTGGCCAGTAACTCTTCGAGCGGCTCTAGCATCAAGGTAAGCGGAGTGCGAAACTCATGGCTGACGTTGGCAAAAAATTGAGTCTTCAGCTCATCCAACTCTAACGTTTTGGCATACAAACGCGACAACTCCTCGTTTGCAGCCTTCAACTCAGCGCTAGCTGATGCAACCTCTTTTGTGCGGGCAAAAAGTTCAACTTCCATTTTTACGGCCTGGGCACGTAAAGTCTCGTTGAGTTGGCTTTGCTCTACGCCCAGTTGTTTGAGAGACAAATACTCTGTGACATCCTCAACGCGGTGAATGATATAAACCAGATCGCCATTTACATCGAAAACCGGCGTATTTAAAGGACTCCAGTAACGTTCCTCGAAACCGCCACCATCTTGCTTAGGCTTTGGAATATCGTATTTTTGCACGGGCATTGCATCTGGCAGCTTGGTTTGCAAGACCCGATGCAACGATGCTCGTAAATTGCGCACACCTTCAGCACTTGGGTCATCGGGATTATCTGGAAATACCTCGAAAATACCTTTGCCCAAGATATCATTACGGCGAGTTAGGGTCGCACGAGCATAGGCATCGCTGACAGCGATGATGCTTAATGCAGGCGTCAGGATGAGATAGAGATCCGGGGCGGACTCTAACAACAGGCGAAAATCGGGAGAATCGGATGAAATCGAGGATAGAGTCATGGCAATCAATGGTGAGCTTGGCCTGAGGCTTCAAACAGTGACGTAGGAACAGTCGCTATTCGCTATTAAGGCACAAGGCATTATGTTTTCAATGATCAATAAAACATAATCAGACACCTCTTTCAACTCTCTGCGGCTCTATGTTGGATAGTGCGATGGGATAGTCACTGATGATGTTTGAACGACCGCTAAACACCATATTCCTGTCACACTCTTAGTGCAGAGCTATGTCTGCAGAGGGTCGGTTTTTCTCCTTCAGTCATCTTTAGATCGATTTAAACAGTCCTACTATACCGCCCCTTTTATATTGATCTACCGTCACTTTCGCAGCGACACTCTTCCGTATTCTTCGCCCATCAACAGGTGCTTATATGAGCCGAAGTCTTGCTTTGGGTCCGTTAAACTGAAGCTCACCTTGTTCTGGAACAGGATCACAAAATCCGAACCGCCGAACAGGAAGTATCCGAGCATACCCCCCTTCTTGAAGGCATTGCCCACCGCTACGGCCTTTTCAAAGTTAACCGAGGATACCTGCGACATCCCAATGGGTAATAGGGCCACCAAGCCATACTCTTTCGTCTCGATGATCACACAGCCTCGCGTTTCGATATTCTGCCAGCCGGGCGTGCTTGATTCGAGGACATACTTTTTCGACTTTGCGTCCCATGTCGTAATCCCGCCTACCGCATCGTCGCTTAGGATAATCCGCACTTCTTTAACCGTTCCGCCGATCGGAAAATGATAGCGGTGGTAATCGTTTACATCGAGAAAGGTATGGGTCAGAGTCCCGTTGGCAAAGGCATTTTTATAAGCGCTGTCTTCACCGATGAGGGCAGCAACCGATTTAAATAGTGTGGATTTAATCCTGACACCATTTTTCTGCTCGATGTTGGAATTCCGGTCTATCTTCCATATGCCCTGGGGCTTGGAATCGGCCGGCGACGATATCACCGACGGATCATCGGGATAGGCAATGGGGCGCCGGTCGGGCGATTTCAGGTATCTTGCGAAGAAGTCGTTAAATGTTTTCCAATGCGACGGGTCTTCGTACCAGCCTTTTTGCAAACCGAACGTCTCGTCGGCCAGGGCTTTTTGGTAGTAGTCATTATTCCAGGACGCCTCTGTGCTCAAATACAGGCCCCATTCCTTTACAAAGTTGATCAGCCAAGTGCGATAGGGCTCATGGTATTGCAGGGAATTGTTGTAGTATCCCTGGCTTTTCAATTCGGCCAGAGGTTGATCGTTGATGTAATAAAAATAATCCAGGCTTTGATCTATCTGATCGTACAGCGATGAATAGGGGAGGTTTTGCAAAATCGACCAAGGCATCGCCTTTGTCGCCCAGTCTATGAACGCATAATACTCTTCCAGTGACTGGGCGGGATTCATTAGCCGGTCAGGATTATTTTTTTTGGCCGATTCGATTGAATCAAAAAGCAGCGTTTTTAATTCCGTATTGTGATCCATCATCGTGATCAGCTGCTGTGTGATCGGTTCATGCGTTATCTGGACTGGATCGTTGGCCTGCGCAAACACATTAAGGCACAAACATGTGCACAATGAAATAATTGAGAACAATCCGCTCAGACGTTTTTTCGTTTTCATAGATACCTCTCAAATGATTGAAAGCGTTACCCTGTCAGTTGATGATAAATCATTAATTCAGAAACAGGGAAACTGATGACACGTTCAGATCATACGGTCGACATTCACTGATTTTCGCTAAAGGACGGTAATAAATCGGACTGGATCGTTAGTTAAAGTGGCGGCCGCACCTCTAGCAGCCGCCATCTTTATTACAACAGCTAAATTTCGGTTTGCTCCGAAATCTTAAGAGCATCGTCGACTTCTGTCCCAAGATACCTAACAGTGCTTTCGAGCTTAGTATGGCCCAGCAATAGCTGAACGGCACGCAAGTTTTAAATCAAAGTTGCTTTTGTCCTGCGCATCGTGTGAGTTCCGTATGCCGCCGGATCAAGACCAATAGATATAACCCAATGCTCGACTATTCGAGCGTATTGTCGCGTCGAAAGATACGGCGAATGATGAATTCGACTTGGAAAAAGGTCTATGAAAAATACAAAAAATCGGTTCTCCGGATGGCTGGCTTATAGCGATCATTTGACATCTGTATTGTGCTCATTTTCTAAACGCTTGAAATTCGCTAAACAGCATTGGCCTGATGGGTTTCTAATTTCACAAGCACATTCCCCGGCGTGAGTGCGTTGCATGACGAAAGCTTTGATCGGTTCTGCCCGTTGATCTTTTAACGCCGACAAATACTGCTCGGCGTCAATATCAAAACAGTAACAAAGCACGTCGTTTTGAATGGCTTGATAGCTTCTTAAATGCTGTTTGGGAATAGTGTTGCCCGCGCTGGAAAAGTACCCAACTGAGCATGTTTTGGTCGGGCAAAAGTAATAACTATCAGTGATAAGTGACTGATTCTCGGGAAACCTGACCTGATGGTAAAGCGTAGGCATGCCGACACTTTTACAAGTGGAGCCGCATTCAGGACAATTCTGTTTGGTTTTGGTGGATGCACTTGGGCAGCAGCAATCAGACATAGACCGTATCCTCGGCTTTATCGGGTAATAGGTGTGACCAGGGACCCCGGATAACCGGCATCCGTCGTGGCTTTGATCAAGGCGGCACTATTGGTTTTGTGGCTGTCGAAAGTAAGCACGGCCGTTTTGGCATCGTAATCGACAGCCACTTTTTGTACGCCTTCGACTTTCTGCAAGGCTTTTTTGATGGTGACTGTACACATGGCGCAGGTCATGTTTTCTAACTTCAGCGTCACCGTTTGCTGTTGGTTCGGCTGTGCAACAGTGACTTCAGCATGTGCTGCCGGCATCCACAGAGCGCTTGATGACAAGCTCAAAATTAACAAATCGGCGAGTGTCGGCTTCCGGCGGGAAAGATTGCTAGCCATCCTTGGCTAGCAATCGCGCCTGCACCGCCACGTGATTGCCTGCGGCGGCCCTGGCCGTCCGCGTCACCTCGGCTTTGACCCAGCAAGGGGTTCAAAGCCTTGGCTCTCGCATGACTCGACGCCGTTTCGCGATGCCTTGCAGTTTTTCTAGTCGAAAAACCGCCCGGCGCTACGGCTTCCAGGGACTACTCAACCTTCACTCGCTAGCGCTTCGTTTCCAAGGTTTCGCAGCGCTGGATTTAATTATCATATCGAAACCCTCTCAAGCCATGAAAAAAGGCGCTAACCAGGGAAAGGCCAGCAGCAGCAAAATAAATGCGGAGCCAAGCCAAAACGCTAGTCGTTGTCTGCGTTGGGTATCGGAGTTGGTACAGCTGGCACTTTCTTCACCGCAGGAAGGCGTCCGATAGAGTTTGCGATACCCTAAGGCCATAAAGACCAGGGTCAGGATGATAAAAAAAGGACGGGCCGGTTCCATTGCCGTAAGTGTACTCATCCAGGCTCCGCCAATGCCTAAAGATAAAAATAAAAAAGGCCCGACACAGCATGCCGAAGCCCCTGTAGCGGCCAAGAGGGCGCCGATACCTAACCATGATGACGGGGCGTTAATGGGTGTTTCAGGGTCTGTTTTCATCCGAATCTTCTAAACCAAACAATGACCAATGTTGGCAAGAAGTCTAAACCCTGTTGTTTAGCACAGAGTCAAGTGGGCGGCGGTATCTTTATTAATCAAGACTTGGTTGATACATCGCCGCTAAACGCGTCGAGAATGGCGCAACGCTCGAATGATGCTGTCTGCTGACAACCGTTGACCAGGGTTACCAATACCTGACGGAGAGCCGTTAAATCCTTAATCTGTTGGTCGATCTGCCGGCATTTTTGCTCGGCGAGTTGCCGTACATCAGCACAATGCATCCCATCGAGAGATAACAAGGCGGCAATTTCCTTCAAAGTAAACCCGGCTTGTTGTGCTCGTTTGATAAAACGGATTCGGGTAACCGCAACTGCCGAGTAACAGCGATAACCACTATCGGGTTTGTCAGGTTCCGCTAGTAAACCGGTGCGTTGATAGTGGCGGATAGTCTCAATGGTGGCTTCGGTTTGCGTGGCAAGTTTGCCGATGGTTAAAGGCGACATTTCATGGAACCAAATGTTGAAGGGTTATTATTGTCTCTCAGTTTTTCCAATCTTCAGCTATTTACAAATAACCCTGAATATTATCTTGATTGGCGGCTAGTTGGTCAGATGCCTGCCTATGAAGTAATGGGTGCTGCGCTACTGTAGTCTGGCGAATCGATGGGGTTGGGGGTTACGCTCCTCATTAAACTGTCAGGGCAATGTCCCTCAGCATGCTCGCTGGTCAAGCAAAGATGGCGAACAGTGCAATGCGGTGAAGAGCCGTTTCAAAAACAATATCCCAAGGGATTCTTCTTATCCCAGCAAAAGGCTAAATTTGTATGCGCCATAGACCAAGTGCGTAGTCCCGCTTAACCCGCTGCAACACTTTCCAACGCCCGCACCAAAACCACATAAGCCAGCAAATTCACCGGATTGGTTTTACGGTTCTCCAGATATATCTTTCGATAGCGTTTCAGCGCTGCTTGATCGACATGCTGTTCCAAGTATTGAGCACAGCTGCCGGCTTCATGGCGCAGGATTTGTTTGACCAGCAATGCGGTATAGCGCTGGATGTCGACCTGCAAAGTAGTGCAGACGGTTTTTACCCAATAGTCGCGTAAAGGTGTTTGGGCCAGTTGCCGGACGATGTCCTGGATGCTTAGCGTTTTGCGAACGTCATGCAATATCAGGCCGACGCTTAGAAAATCCTGACCGGTTTCGTTCACCAATAACACCATAAATGGAAAGTCGGTGAACTGGCCGATAAGCGCCAAGGGTTCCGCCAGTGCTTTCGGAACGCCCTCCGCTTGATATTGCTTGATTTGCGAGGCCAAGGCGTCACCGGCATGCTGTTTCAGGTAAACCCGGTACTCGTCCAGAAAACGCCGATAGGTGTCTATCGTTTCGGAATCGGGGCTCAGCGCGGTTTTATGAATGACACTCCAGCGGCAAAATTCGCTTAAGGTTTGTTCCAGCTGCTGTAATAAGCGGTATTGGCTGTCGGTGGGGATTTTATTGTCCAGCCGGTAAATCGCGTTTCTTAAAGCTTCGGCTTGCAGTACTTGACCGAAGGTTAAGTAAGCGTCCACATAGGCCATCAGCTGGCCGTTTTCGCTGTCATCCAGGCTTAAAAAACCGCATCCGCACTGGTTAATGATGGTATTGCTGATAACGGTGGCTTTGATCTCATGCGCTAGTGGATGGCTGCTCAAATGGGTTCCGAATTGTTCACGGAATACCGCCGGGAAATAAGTTTGCAAGTAATCGTCGTAGCAAGGGTTCGGTAGCCGTTCAGTTTGACCCTCAAGTTGTTGGGTCAAATACATCTTGGCTGCGGACATCAAAACCGCCAGCTCCGGCCGGGTCAATACCTGTTCGGGCCGAGCTTGAATTTCCTCGGTTAACGGGAAGGATTCCACCGCCCTGTCCAGAAATCCGGCCGCATCTAGCCGTTCGGCAACCTGTATGAACATGGCCGGATTGTCGGCGTTGCGACGTTGCTCCAGAGACAGGCACAAACTTTGGGCGTAATTGTCGGCCAGTACCGATTGACAAACGGCATCGGTAAGTTCGATGAACAAGCCCTGATAATCGTCGACAAGGCGATTTTTATGTAGTTTGGCCAACAGGATTTTTAAATTGACTTCATGATCCGAGGTGTCCACACCGGCCGAGTTGTCGACTGCGTCGGTATTAATGCGGCCGCCGTGCAAGGCGTATTCGACACGGGCTTTTTGGGTAAAGCCCAGATTGGCGCCTTCGCCCACCACCAGGGCTTTTAAATCGCAGGCATCGAGCCGCACATTGTCGTTGCCGCGGTCGCCGACATCTTCATGCTTTTCGGTGCTGGCTTTGACATAGGTACCGATGCCGCCCAGCCACAATAATTCGACCGGGGTTTTCAGCAGATATTGAATCAGGGATTCGCCGTCGATTGCTTTGAACCGGATGCCCAGCCATTTTTTGATTTCCGCCGAAAGCGGGATGTCTTTATCGGCGCGGGAAAAAACCCCGCCGCCGGCCGAAATCAGGGATCGATCGTAATCGTTCCAACTGGAGCTAGGTAGTTCGAACAAGCGCCGGCGCTCGTTTAAGGCGGCGGCGCCCGCCGGCGGGTTCGGATCTATGAAAATATGTTGGCCGCTGAATGCCGCCAATAAGCGAATCTGCGGCGACTGCAACATGCCATTGCCGAACACATCGCCATCCATGCTGCCGATGCCGATCACGGTAAACGGCTGGTTTTGAATGTCTTTGTCCAGTTCTCGAAAATGCCGTTTCACGCATTCCCAGGCGCCGCGAGCGGTGATGCCCAAGGCTTTATGGTCGTAACCGTGGGAGCCGCCGCTGGCGAAGGCATCCCCTAGCCAAAAGCGGTAGTCGGCGGCAATGCCATTGGCAATATCGGAAAATTTGGCGGTGCCTTTGTCGGCGGCCACCACCAGATAGGGGTCGAGGTCGTCGTGGGCGACTACTTGGTCGGGGCAAACAATCTGGTCGCCGCAATAGTTGTCGGTCAAATCCAGCAAGCCCCGCATAAAGCGGACATAGGCTTGTTTACCGGCCTCGCGAAATTGCGGGTGGGTTGGGCTGCGTTTCACCACAAAGCCGCCTTTAGCGCCGGTAGGGATAATCAACGCGTTCTTGCTGATTTGGGTTTGCATTAAATCGAGAATTTCGGTGCGGAAATCATCGATGCGATCGGACCAGCGAATGCCGCCGCGCGATACTTTGCCGCCCCGCAAATGAATGCCTTCCATATCCACGGCGTGTACATAGATCTCGTATATCGGCTTGGGTGACGGCATGTCGATCACACCCAAGCTGTCGATTTTGATGGCGATGAAATAATCGTCCTGACGAAGGCGTTGATGAAAATTGCTTCTGACGGTGGCGTCGATAAGGTTGAAAAAGGTGCGCAGGATGCGGTCTTCGTTCAGGCTTTCTACCGCCGCCATTGCCTCCAAAAGCTGCAGGCGTAACGCAAATAACACCTGTTCTTCCCTAACCATGGCATCCTGCCAGACGGGATTTGGCCGGAAACGGGCTTCGAAATACTGAAACAAACCCTTGGCAACCGGGTGATTGTTAATCAAGGCTTGATGAATGCTGGTTTTGGAGGTGCGGTGATCGAGTTGCAGGTAATAATTACGATAGGTTCGCAACACGTCGCAGGCCTGCCAATCCAGGCCGGTCAACGTCACCAGTTTGTTGATGGCGTCGTTTTCCAAGCGGCCACCCATAACGGCCTGAATGGTTTCCAATAAAGGCTGCTCAATCGATTCAAAAGAAGCGGTTTGGCCGTCTGCCGCTTGTACGGAAAAGCTTTTTATAAAGAACGGGCGGTTTTCGATTGAAAGACTAAATTGCACCTGATCCATTACCCGTAAATACAGGTTTTCCAGGACCGGAATGAATTCATCCAGATAGCGCGGTTCCTGGCTGTAAAAATGCAGCCGGTAATGTGGATAGTATCGATCGGGTTTTAATAAACTGACCGGTTGCCGTTCTTGAGGCGCCGGCAATTTTTCCAGTTGCAGCATGTCGCCGAGCGCATGGCGGGGGGAAATCAATAAACGATAATCGTCTGGAAACAAATCGGCGTATTTCTGCCATAAACAAAAACCGAAATTTTCGCCACATGCTTTTTCGGAAATGCGTTTCAGGTTTTTTGCCCATAATTCATTCCTTTTTCGCATGTAAGCCCTGCCTTCAGTTCAGGTTTTTGATGATTTCCAGTACATTTTCATTATCGGATTTTGTGTATGTCACGGAATCCATGATTGAGCGTATAAAAAACAAACCCATGCCGTTTTCCTTTGGATTTTCGAAATCCGGTTCCGGCACCGAGTTTAAATCGAAGCCCTGACCGTGATCGTATACTTTTATGTTCAATACATTCTGGTGCAGGCAAATGGATACTCTAACGGTATCTTTTTGATTTTCGTCATTGGCATGTTTGATGACGTTGGCGGTGGCTTCGGTCAGTACCAGATTCAGCTGATATGCCAAAGCGGCTTTATCGCCGGTATAACTGTCCAGCTCCCTGGCGATACGTTCCCCAATGCTGCCAATCAAATCCAGATATTTGGTTTGGGTCGGAATAATGACGTCGACTTGTATGATTGAAGGGCACATTGTTATTCCTGATAGCTAGTTATCTGTGACTTCATTGACGCTGTCGTATATTTCGAATACCCGGTTTAACCGGGTCAGTTCGAACATGGAAAGCACCTGCTGTTGAATATTGACCAAGGCAAACCGGCCGGATTTGGCCAAAGTATTTTTATGCCCGGATAATAATGCCCCCAACCCGGAGCTGTCGATAAAGCGCACATGCGCCAACTGCACGATAATATGATTTTCGCCCCGCTCTATCATTTGCAAAATATAATCCTTTAACTCGGAAGAATTATGCGCATCGATTCTTTCATCTTTGATAATCAATACATTGAATTTATTTACTTTTTCTAGATCCAGGTTCATTTTTAGTAGTTATTCAGAGTGGTTTGAAAATCCCAACGGTAGTCTTGACCTCAATTAACCAAACCCCGCCACCAGCCGGTATTTTTCAGTCTCACGCATTCGGCAACTCTAATTTAGGAAGGTTCATGAGCCAAGCGTTATTTGAGATTATGCGTTTACTCGAGATAAGAATTTGCTAAAAAGTTGTTTAAAAATGTATCTTTAAGACGCTATTTTTTGGTCAACTGTTTAGCGGCGAACCCAACTTACCGAAGTCGAATGGATAATCTGATTAAAAACCTGTCGTTCAACTTGTTGATCATCAAACTAGAGCATACTGGTGAAGCGCTGAGTGCTCATATTGCCGGCGTCAATGCCTCGGCTGCCGGTTTGTTGGGATATGCGGAAGAGGAATTGATCGGCGAACCGCTCGAGCGGATTTTGCCCAACCACGAATTATCGATTTGGCCCGCGGCTTTGGCAAAGCCCAAGCAAGCCGACATTTGTTTCGGCGCCACGGTGCTTACCAAACAAAAACAACGCTTTCAGGCCATACTGTCGGTTGCGGATTTGCCGGAGCAAAGCGGGGAACACGGCTTAATTCTGTTGCTGCAGCCTCTAAAGCCCGACAACGATTTCCTGGTGATGCGCCATGTCGTGGAGCAAAGCGCCAGCGCCGTGATGATTACCGACCGCAAGGGCCGCGTCGCCTACGTTAATCCTAAGTTCTGCGCATTGACCGGCTATTCCGCGGATGAATTGCTCGGGCAAAACCCGTCGATGCTGCAGTCGGGCGGCATATCGAAGTCGTATTACCAAAACATGTGGAATACGCTGCTTAATACCGGAGAGTGGCAAGGTGAAATTTTAAATAAACACAAAAACGGCAGCGTTTATTGGGTGCGCGAAAGCGTCAGCGCGATTAAAAACAGTGCCGGCGAAATCAGCCATTTTTTGGCCATCGAGGAAGACATCACCAGACGCAAGGCCGTGGAATCGGCGCTGGCGGAAAGCGAGGAGCGTTTCAGTCAAATGGCGGAACTTTCCGGCGAATGGCTGTGGGAACAGGACCCCAAAGGTTATTACTTGTACAGCAGTACCGCCGTCAATCAAATTCTAGGCTTCAGCGAAGCGCAAATTCTGGGCAAACATTACACTGAACTATTAACTTCTCAAGATAAAGAAACCCAAATCAATTTTTCCAGCAACGAGCGCCCGTTTTACGCCTTGATCAATCATTACCGGCACAAAGACGGCCATCAGGTAATAACCGAATCGACCGGGCTGCCGATTACCGATGCGTACGGTAAATTGCTGAAATGGCGCGGGGTGGATCGCGATATTACGGCCCGCATGCAGTTCGAAAAAGCGTTGATCGAGTCGGAAAAACGCACCCGGCTGATTATCGAAAGCTCGATCAACGCGATTGTGATTATGGATTCCTACGGCATGATCACCGATTGGAACCAACGGGCGGAAACCATGTTCGGTTGGTCGGCCAAGGAAGCCATCGGCCGGAGCCTGGACGAATTGATCATCCCAAGCCGCTACCGTGAAGCGCATCAGCAGGGCATGCGCCGCTTTCTGGAAACCGGCGACGGCCCGATTTTGAACCGGCAGATCGAACACACCGCCAAACGCCGTGATGGCAGCGAGTTTCCGGTAGAGCTCAGCGTGTCGCCGCTCAAGCTCGGCAATGCCTATATTTTCAGCGGTTTCATCCATGACATTTCCAACCGCAGAGCGGCCGAACAGCAAATCCGGCAAGCCCAAGTGAAATTGGCGATTGCCCAGAACGAAATCCAAATCGCCCAAAAAATTCAGGCTAGTTTATTGCCGTCGGCGCCAATCAAATCCGACCGGTTCGAAATGACCGGATTTTGTTTGCCGGCCGATAAAGTCGGCGGCGATTATTACGATTATTTTTATCGCGACGAGCATCATTTTGATATCGTCATCGCCGACGTCTCCGGCCATTCCATCGGTCCCGCCTTGTTCATGGCGGAAACCCGCAGCGCATTGCGAGTACAGACCGGCGCCAGCTCGTCTCCCGCCACCACGCTCGGCGCCTTGAACGATTTTCTGTTTGCCGACCTGGACCAGACCGATTACTTCATTACGCTGTTTTACATGCAAGTGGATTTGCTCCAAAACTGTATCAGTTATGCAAATGCCGGTCATCCGCCACCGTTATTGTTGAGTCACCGCACCATGAGGTTCACGGAGCTGGATACCAATGGCCTAATTTTGGGCGTCAAACGGAATGTCGACTTCGAGGAAAAAACCTTACCGTTGACAGCAGGCGATGTGATTTTGTTTTATACCGATGGATTGGCGGAGGCGGAAAATGCCGAGGGTGAATTTTTCGGCCTGGAACGGATTAAGGCGGTCGTACAAAACCATGTGTTGGAATCGCCGCAGACCATTATCGATGCCTTGTACGGTACCTTACGGGATTTTTGCGCGCGGGAAAGCTTTACCGATGATATTACCTTGATGGTGTTTAAGTGGCGGTAAAGGGCATTCGTTCGCCTGCTTTGAGGAAAGTGGCCGACATTCAGAAGTAGCAAGGATCTTGCCGATCAGGCACGCGAACTTCGGCGGGCAAATTACGCCGCCTTCCCCCAAACAAAACACAGATCGGCATCAAGCCTGCGGTTTTATCATCCGGCTTCGCCAGACGCCGTTGCTGGAGAAACAGCCCCAGCCCCAGCGCAGCCAGTTCAACAAGGCCACTGCCATCCACAGCGACCAAGCCAGCATCAGTAAGCGATAGACCGTCAGCGGCACGGGAACCACCATGGCTTCCGGCAACTCCGCCGAGCTGCGGTCCTGATACCAATTCAAATCGAATGCTGTCGACTGGTTGCCGGTGATCTGCATATCGGGCGAGCCCAACAAACCCTGCTGGACTGCGCCAAACAGCAGCGCCAGCGACGTCAGCGTCAATATCGCCAAACCGACTTGCGTCAGGTTAAAGACCCAGGTTCGTTCCGGCGCCTGACGCGCCCGCCAACCCACGGCCAGCAACCAGCCCACCACGCATACAGCGGCGCCGATATGAATCTGGCTCAAGCCGATCAGCAATAAAAACCATTGCCAATGTTTTAGCGGGGTTAAGCGTATCCTGCCCAAGCCCGCCGCCAACAAGGCCAGTACGATCAACAAGCCCCAGATCAAGGCCGCCGGGCCGAACTTGGGACCCATGGTAAACAGCACCCAGCGATCCTCGCCGATAATCGCTTGGATGTGGCTGTTAACGCTGTCGGCACCGAGATTAACCTTCGGCGTCGTCAACAGATTGCGCTGCCCCATAGGCGATTGCCAGTTGAGGGCAATCTGTTGCGTACCTGGCCTGATCGGCAGCGTCACCGTTTCGGCTTTTTGCCGGATCGGCTGACTGACGCCGTCTATCGTCACGCCTTGCAACACGGCCTGCGCCGGCAACATCACATTATGCAGGCCGCCTTTGGAACTGCGGATGCTGAGCTTTAATTCCGCATCCTCGCTGCGCTTGCCGGGTTTGATCTGCAATTCGCTTTTATCGATGGTGAGCGTGGCGCCGGCCACCGCCTGCGGCCGGCTGATGTTCAGTTGCACCGTTTCGCCAGGCCAGGGCCGCCATTCCGGCAACCAGACGCCCTGGGCGTCCTGATGATGCATCACGGCGATACCCGAGGTTTGCAGGTGCCAGATCGGGCTGACATCGGCGCGCCAGACCTCGCTCCATTGCCGGGTATCGGCGGCCTTAAGCTCGAGCCGCTCGGCTTTTTCCATTAGCGATTGCCATTCCAGCTCGGTTTGTCCGGCGGCCATGTTGACCAGCACTTTGCCGTTTTTGACCCGAACCTCCCGGGATGTGACCGCTTCGCCGCCGAGCAGCGGTACATCCAGAACGATAGGACTATCGCCGCCGGCCAGCCGCAGCACCCGCGTGGTCATCCGCCAGTCCAGCCCCAGATGCAGAGTTCTTTCGATACGCACAAAGGCCGGTAGGCTGCTTTGTTGCAGGACCGATGTCTTGCCGGTATCCAGCCGGCTGAACTCCAGTTGCGGCCCAACCCTGCCGTTCTCGTACAAGCCTTCCACGCGCCAGCCTTCCGTCTTCAATAGCGTGCGTTGCGGCGGCAACGGTAACGGCAGGCTGAAGCGGTCGTGCGGCGCATGGCGGCCGGATAGAGATACCTTGTGCACGCCTTTGCTTAGAGCCAACCACAGGGAGCCGTCGTCCTGCCTGATCAATGCTGCGTCTTCCTTGCCGTCCACGCTCAGCTGTTCGGGCAACCATTGTTCGAATTGGGCGGGCAGGGGCACCGCCACGTCCTGCTGGGCATGGATCTGCAGCTCGATATGCATTTCGGCCGGATCAGCCGTGATATTCATTGCCGCAATCTGCGCGCAGGCCGGCAGGCATTGCGGCGCTTGCAGCAAGCGGTTTTTCAGTTGCTCGAGCATGGCTTGGTCGGGAAAATCCGCCGCGTAAACATCCTGCGCCGGATTGGCCAAAAACATCAATGCCAACAGGCAACTCAAGGTCGGAACGGAGAACTTCCAGCGGTTATTCAACATGCCCAGCATCCGCAGGCTTAACGCCGCCGCCAGCAAGGCCTGGAGAAAATGCAGCAGCAAAGTCGCCGCGGGCGGCAAATACCACAGCCGAACCTGTTGCCCGCTGTCGACCGCACCGTTCCAGCTTAGATGCAGCCGTTGCCATTGCCACTGCGGCAGGCCGGGGCCGGTTTGCAGGTTGGCCTCGGGATCGATGCGGTCGAAGTTGACAGTCGGTTTGGCAAGGGGGGCCGGTGCGGAAGAATAAGCGCGGCTCTTCTTGATCATTCTCCCTTCCTCGCTTTTTTCGGCAATGGCTGGCGCCGGTGCCGCCTCCATCTCCATCAATTGCGCGTTACCCGCATCGGCACTGGCCGGATACTGAGGGCCGGCGATAGGCTGCCGGGGCTGTTCCAGTTGCGGATAAATGCCGATGCGAATCTGGGCGATCATGAACGGAACCACAATCAGCAACAGCGCCAGCCAGCAAGCGTTCCGATACCATTTAACCCAGCGCAAAAAACGGTTTGCCGGCAGCACTTCGATTAATGCCAACGCCGCCAAAATATTCAGCCAGACCAACTGCGGCGCATCGGCCTCCTGCCAGATCAAAACCAGGCTGAACAACGCGAACAGTCCCCATTGCCAATTCCATAACCGGCCGACGGCCAGCGCGACGACCAGCACCAGAAACAAATCCAGCAAGCTCCAGCGTGTCAGCCAGCTGCCCGGCACATTGTCGACCCCGCCGACCGCCAATACCCGCCAACCGGGCGGAATATTCAGTTCGGCCCGCACCTGGCGAAACCGCTGCAGCCAGCCCGTCGCGTCCAGTGTGTCGATAGAGCCGGCAATACGGCTGTCGGCATTCAGCGCAATCGAGCCTCGCCTAACTTCAACGCCCTGCCGCTTATCCGCCAGTTGCGTGATCAACTGGTTCTGCCCGTTCAACTGCACTTGTCCCAACAGCGTTGCCGGCAGCGCATCCAGTCGCCAATCGCGGGTCATGGTGCCGGCTATCTGGTCGCTGACCGTATAACCGCCGCCATCGAAATCAAGCCACAGCTTGCGATTTAGCGTCAATTGATTGGGCTCTGGCTCCGGATCGCCGCGGCGAATGGTCTTGAACACCATGCTGTCGCCCTGTTTGAGCTGATAAGCCGGCAAATGCCGCCATTCGCCGGGCAGATTGGTCTGACTACCGTCTATCGACGTCAGCTTTTCAATCTCGACCAGACGCAGGGCCGGCATGGCTTGAAACACCCAGACTTCGGCTTGAGGCCAGTCGGCGTCGGCAACCGCAAAATCCAGTTGCGACAAGGGTTGCGGATGGCGGGCATGAATTTCGATAGACCAGCGGCCGGGTCTGACTTGCACCGACAAGCGGCCATCGGCTTCGATTCTGGCCGGTAGCGGACTATTCAGCGCAACCGGAATAAAATCCGGCAACAAGGCATGCGGCAGGCTGATTTCCCGCGCCGCACCGGATACTTCCAGCTCCAGCCGGGTAATCGCCTGCAACGGAATGTCGTCGACGATTTGCCTGAAGACCTGAATATCCAGCCGATTTTGGCCGTCGTCGGGCTGCTCAGAAGCGGCATTGAACCAGACCGCCCCCTGCTTTAGCGACGGATATGCGATATTTTTATGGTCAATATCCAGGCGTATCAGGCCAACGCTATCGGGAATAGCCAAGCTTTCCGGCAGTTTATCCCAGAAAAATTCGCCGCCGATTCGATAATATCCGGGCGGCAACTGTATAGCCGGTTTGCCGTCCTTTTCGATGACCGCCACGGCCTGTTTGTCGATGTTCACCTGCTGCGGCCAATGTTCGCTATCGCCCGGCAAAAATACCCAATCCTGCCGGTAAACCGTCCAGGCCATGTCGAATCTGCCGCCGCCGGTTTGCAGAGCCAAGCTTAGCGTCCCTGGCCAACTGCAATGTTTGTCCTGAAAATCCTGATAAAAAAACGGGCATTGGTATTGGCTTTCATCCTCCAGCACCCAATTGATCCAGGGCTTTAATGGCTCCGGCACATTCTGAGGCGTTAACGCCGGCACCGATGTGCCGTACAGCAGCAAGACGATCGACAAGGTCATGAAACGTTTCATTGTTAATCTCCGGAACGAAGGTGTCGAACAAGTGTAGCCAGAATTGCGGGTAATCGTATCGCCACACCAGAATGCATTGTTTGTCGAACAGGCGCTAAGTGGATGAAAAAATCGCCCAAATAATGGAATAGCGGCGGCAATCCACTATGATTACGTTTGGCAGCCAAGCAACATAAGCATTAGAATCGCCTGGCTTAATCGTTTATCGCCAACAGAATCCGCCGCATGTACAATTTTCGCAGTTTTGTCCTTTGCCTATTTTTATGTTTGTTGTCGATAAATCTGCCGGTTTGCGCCGAAGTGACGGCCCCTCCCCAGCAAGATCGGCAAGCCGGCCAATCGGGTTTCGGCGAAACCTTAAACCGTTTTTGGCAGAGTTTACAAGACAGCCTAAACGACCGCCCGGCCGAAGGCTATCAACCCTCTTTCAGCGAACATAGCCAAAGCACCGACAAGGAATACATTGTCGGCATTCATCCCTTGCACAATCCCAAGCGGCTATTCGAGATTTACGGGCCAATTGTCGACGCCATCAACGCCAAACTCCCCAACGACCGGTTTAAACTGGAAGCTTCCCGCAACTATGAAGAATTTGAAAAAAAACTTTACAGCGGCCATTTCGATTTTGCCATGCCCAATCCGCTACAAACCCTTAGGTCTTTGAAGCACGGTTACAGAGTGTTCGGCAAAATGGCCGACGATAACGATTTCCGCGGCATCATTCTGGTCCGTAAAGACAGCCGCATCGACAATATCGCCGATCTGAAGGGCAAAGCGGTATCCTACCCGGCCAAAACCGCGCTGGCGGCAACGCTGATGCCGCAATATTATCTCCATACCCACGGCATCAACATTAACACCGATATCGAAAACCGCTATGTCGGCTCGCAGGAGTCGTCGATCATGAACGTGTTGCTCGGCCATGTTGCCGCCGCCGCTACCTGGCCCGTACCCTGGAAAACCTTCAGCGCCGAGAATCCCGAGCAGGCTGCCCAGCTTGAGGTCAAATGGCAAACCGAGGCCTTGCAAAACAACGGCTGGGTGATGCGTAACGACATACCGCCCGCATTGGCGGAGCAATTTGCATCGGCGCTGTTCTCTCTACAGGATAGCGAAGAGGGGCAAAAACTGCTGGCGGCCGTGCCGGTTTCCCGTTTCGAAGCCGCCAACGATCAAACCTATGCGCCGGTAGAGGCCTTCCTGAAAGTCTTCAATCAGACTGTGCGTCCAATCGAGTAATGCCGCGATTTCTCAGCTTTCGGTTGCCGGACTGGCTGTCGTGGTTATGGCGCGACTCCATTCAACGGCGTTTGGCGCTGGCCTTCGGCGGTATTGCCTTGTTGATGATGCTGGGCCTGTCCGGCTTGCTGCTAAAGCAACAACAAAATTTTCTGGACGATGCCAGCATCCGCCGGGCCAGCGCCTTGGCTAACGGCCTGGCCCACAGCAGCAGCTCCTGGGTGCTGGCCAACGATCTGGTCGGCCTCAAGGAAGTGCTGCAAGGCTACGCGGACACCCCCAATTTACAGCGAGCCTTCGTGCTATCGCCTCGTGGCGAAGTATTGGCTTCGATACGGCCGCGTGAAGTGGGCTTATTCGTCAACGATGCCGTCAGCCGAGAAATGCTGGCAAGCACGCCCCAACCGCTGGTTTGGATTGCGGATGACAACTTGATCGATGTGTCCGCGCCGATTCTAATGAATACCCGCTTGATAGGCTGGGTACGGATAGCACTGGACCAACAGGCCACCAAGGCCAATCTGCGGGCGGTGGCGATCACCAGTCTGGAATTTATTATCGGCACGGCGTTGATCGTGCTGATCGTCGCGATGTTGCTGGCCAAAAATTTCGCCAAACGCCTGAAACAACTGATGTGGGTCGCCGCAAAAATCGAAAGCGGCTCGCGCGACGAACGTTCCCGGCTGCGGGGTAACGATGAAATCAGCCAGTTGGGCCGCTCGCTGAACAATATGCTCGACACCATCGTCAGCTCCGAACGGCAACTGGACCGGTTAAACCGCGTCTACGCCGCCTGGACGGAAAGCGTGGCGACCATCGTTCGCGAGGCCGACGAACAAACCTTGCTGACGCGAATTTGCGAAATTTTGGTGGAAAAAATCGATTTGCGGCTGGCTTTTGTCGGCATGATCGATACCGGCGGCTGGATACGCATTCAGGCCAGCAGCGATCCGAATTCAGCCTATCTGAATCAGCTGGAAATCTCGATAGCCCCCGAGCAGCCTGGTGGACAGGGGCCATTGGGTCAGGCGATACGCCAGAAAACGCCGCACATTTTCAACGACTTCCTGGCCACCGAGCACACGGCGCTGTGGCATAGAGCCGCCAAAAAAGAAGGCATCAATTCCGTTGCCGCCTTGCCGTTGAAACGCCATGGACAAGTAGTCGGCGGCCTGTCCGTCTATTCTTCGGAAATCAATTACTTTACCGACGACATCATCACCCTGCTTGACGGCCTGGTTAACGACATGTCGTTTGCGCTGGACAATTTCGACCGCGAACGCGAACGCCAGCAGGCCGAAACCGAACTGACGCTGGCCGCATCGGTATTCGACAACAGCCAGGAAGGCATCATGATTACCGATGCCAATAAGCTCATCCTGAGGGTCAACAGCGTTTTTACCCAGCTGACCGGCTATCTCCCGGAGGAAGTCATCGGCCGCCCCCCCGAACAACTGTCGTCCGGACATCACAACGCCGAGTTCTACCGTGCCATGTGGGAAAGCATCGATGCCAACAAATTTTGGCAAGGCGAAATAACCAATCGCCGCAAGGATGGACAAATTTTCCCCGAATGGCTGACCATTACCCAGGTCTTTAACAAGGCTGGGCAAGTGACCCATTATGTCGGCACGTTTATCGACATTACCGACCGCAAACTCAACGAAGAACGCATCTACAAACTGGCTTTCTACGATCCCTTAACCGAGCTGCCTAACCGGCGGCTGCTGGTGGACAGATTGCGCGAGGCTCTGGTCGCCAATCATCGCAAGCAACGTTTCGGCGCCTTGATGTTTATGGATCTGGATCGCTTCAAAATCCTCAACGACACCCAGGGCCACGATTTGGGCGACCAGTTGCTGATCGAAGTCGGCAAACGGATTGTTTCCTGTGTACGGGAAGAAGACACCGTCGCCCGCCTCGGCGGCGACGAGTTTGTGATCCTGCTGGAGGATTTGGGCGAGGACGCCACCTCCGCCGGCGTTTATGCACAGCGGGTGGGCAACAAGGTATTGAATGCCTTGAGCCAGATTTATCTGCTGCATCATTTCGACCAGCAGGGCTACTCCTCAGCAGTCGAACATCATTCCAGCGCCAGTATTGGCGTCACGCTGTTTTCCGGCACAGAAATCAATTCCGAGGATTTGCTGAGACAGGCGGACATGGCCATGTACCAGGCCAAGCAGGCGGGACGCAATACCTTATGTTTGTTCGATCCGGATATGCAATCCAACCTCAACCAGCGCGCCGCGCTGGAAGCCGACATGCGCCATGCCCTGCATCACAATCAATTCCGGCTGTCTTATCAAATCCAGGTCGACCAGCATCGGCAACCGGTGGGCGCGGAAACCCTGCTGCGTTGGGAGCATCCGCTGCACGGCCATATTCAGCCTGCCGACTTTATCCCGCTGGCCGAAGAAACCGGCCTGATCGTGGCGCTGGGCACTTGGGTGCTCATCGAAGCCTGTAAGACCCTGAACAGCTGGTCGCAACATCCGCTGACCGCGGCCTTAACCTTGGCTGTCAACGTCAGCGCCAAACAGCTTGGACAAGCCGACTTTGTCGAGGAGCTGCAAAGCATATTGACAAGAACCGCCGCCAATCCGCAGCGGCTGAAACTGGAAATAACCGAAAGCACCATCCTCGATAATCTCGAAAATACCATCCGAATCATGCATGAGTTACGAGCGCTGGGCCTGAGTTTTTCCATGGACGATTTCGGTACCGGTTATTCCTCTCTCGCCTATTTGCAACGTTTGCCGCTGACGCAATTAAAAATCGACCGTTCCTTTGTCCACGATCTACACGAAGACAGCAACGATGCGGCCATTATCCGCACCATACTGGCACTGGGTAAGAGCCTGGATATGGAGGTTGTCGCGGAAGGCGTGGAAACCGTCGGCCAACACGAGTATTTATTAAATAACGGTTGCCGTTTTTTTCAGGGCTATCTGTTCGGCAGGCCGGAGCCGCTATACGAGTTCGAGCAACGGCTGGCGCCTTACAAAAACCAAAACAACGAACAGGGTAGTTCCGAAGCGTGGCCCGGCTAAACGGCGACAGGCTAATTAGGCCGAGAGAGATAACGCCATGAACAAAATCCCCCCTCTCTGGCTCCCGCTGTTACTGGGTTTTCAGCAACTTGGCCATGCCGACAATACCAGCTCGCCGTATTTAAAGGGCGGCAAGCTGGACGCCTATTACGACCGCTCGGATAACGGCGATTTTCGGGTCAACAGCATGATATGGGCACCGGGCATCAAGGGCGGCCACGGCGTCATCGTCCCCGAAACCGGCGACCAGGATGTCAATTACTACGGCGGCTTCGTGCGGCCACTGTTGACTCGCCCGGAACTCGGCGACCTGATCCTGGGCGCGCAGGAGATTACCCAGGGCGACAAAAACCAGACCGAAGTTCAAGGCGAATACCGGCTACCGTCCGGCCTGGGCTTCGGCGGCGGCTTTGTCGACCGCAAGTTCAGCGCCGAGGACATTAAATTCGCCAAGATTTCCTATCGCAACCAATGGCAGGAGATCAAATACATCCTCGCCAGCCAGTGGCAAAACTATCAGGGCCGTGATTATCCCGGCGGTTATGTTGCCGTCTACAACAAGCAGCTGATGGCGACCTGGGGCAGCGACGGCGAACAATGGCGCAGCAGCTTCGGCTATGTGGCGCCCGATCAGGGCGCCGATAAGTTACGCCCGGCGATAGAAGTATTTTATGTCGACAATACTATCGGCAAGATCGACGGCGCCAAGGATTTGTGGGTGAGCGGCAGCCTGGGGTTTCGCAAAGGTTTCTTAGGCCACGAATCGCGGCTGGGACGGGCGATGGGGCCGACCGGCGTGGAGTTTGCAAATCCCATTGGTTATCTCAATCCCAACTTCAACCGCCGCCTCACCGCCTGGGAAATCGGCGAGTTCGTCAACTTCCGCTTCATCCACACCACCCTGCCCAACGGCAGGCGCGTGGAAACCCTGGAAACCGCCATCTATCCCGGTCAACTATTGGGTATGGACGGCCTTGTCAGCGCACTATTTGTCGGTGTCGGCAATACCAGTCCCAATCCCGGCCAGGACGGCGTCAGCGGCCTGTTCGGCTATCACAAGCGCATCGGCAATTTCGAGTCCAGTGCTCGCCTCCAGCATGATTTCGACCGCGACGACACTTCGCTATTTATCAGCGTAATTCACTGGTTATGATGCTGCGCCGTCTGTTGTTAACGCTCTCGATCTTGTTTGCACAGCCATGCTGGAGCGACGAACCGATTCGCATCGGGATACTGTCGTTCCGGGCTTTGGAGAAAACCCAACAACAATGGCAGCCCTTGGCCGACTATCTGCAACGCAGTATTCCCGAACATCGCTTTGAGGTGGTGCCCTTATACCTCCCGGAACTCGGCAACGCGGCGACCGAAAATCAGCTGGATTTTGTTTTTACCAATCCCGAGCATTTCGTGATACTGCGACAAGCCATCGGCCTGGCGGCCATCGCCACCATGATGCCGATGATAGAGGGACGTCCGGTCAACCAGTTTGGCGGGGTGATTCTTAGCCGCGCCGACCGCGGCGATATTCGCTCCTTGTCCGATTTATCCGGAAAAATCATTGCCTCGCCATCCCAAGCCTCGTTCGGCGGTTATGTGATGCAGCGCTGGGAACTATTCCGGCACGATATAAGCCCCGGCGCATTTCGATTCACCGGCATGCCGCACGACAAGGTGGTGGAAGAAGTGTTGCAAGGCAAGGCCGATGCCGGCTTTGTACGCTCGGGGATACTCGAAGCCATGACTAAAGAAGGCAAGTTGCCGGCAAATGCTCTGACAGTGATAAATCCGCAGAACCGCGGCAATTTTCCGCAAATGCTGTCGACCGATCTTTATCCGGAATGGCCGTTCGCCGCGCCGCTTGCCACGCCGCAAGCCTTAATCAAAGCCGTGTCGTTGGCGCTGCTTAATCTCAACCCCAGCGATCCGGCGGCTCGGGCCGCTAATATTTACGGTTTTGCACCGCCCGGCGATTATTCGGCGGTGGAAGCCATATTGTTGCGGATCGATCTACATCCGCAAGAGTTCAAACACATCGATCTTCTCGATGTTTACTATAAATACCGGCATAGCATTTGGGTTGGAACTCTGACCCTGCTGATCATAGGATTGTTGTCGGTCAAACTGTTGCACGGCAACCGCCGACTGAAACACACGCTGCTGAAAATGCAGCAGGCACAGATGGAATTGAATCTGCATGACGCAGCGCTAAAAGCCAGCGCCGATGCGATCATCATTACCGACATTAATGCCGTTATTCAGTGGGTTAATCCGGCTTTTTGCGAATTGACCGGTTATTCGGCGGCCGAAGCCGTTGGCCACACGCCGTCGGAACTGGTTAGATCCGGCGAACAGGATCAGGACTTCTATCGACAACTCTGGGAAACCATACGCAAGGGCGAAAGCTGGCGCGGCGAAATCATTAACCGCCGTAAAAACGGCGAGTTGTATAACGAACAACTCAGCATCAATCCCGTCTATGGCGACGGCGAGAATATTACGCACTTTGTCGCCGTCAAACAGGACATTACCGACCGCAAGCTAATCGAAGAAAAGATTCGGCAGATGGCGTTTTACGATCCGCTCACCCAGCTTGCCAATCGCCGCTTGCTGGTCGACCGACTGGAGCACACCATTAGCAGTTGTCGCCGCACCCACCAATACGGCGGCTTATTGTTTATCGACCTCGACCGCTTCAAGGCGCTTAACGACGAACATGGCCACGATGCCGGCGACCAACTGCTGGTCGAAGTGGCTAATCGCCTGAAAACCCATGTCCGCGAGGAAGATACCGTGGCAAGGCTGGGCGGCGACGAGTTCGTGGTGTTGATAGCGGATCTGGACGGTAACCGGACGCTGGCCCGGCAACAGACGGAAAAAATAGCAGCGAAGATACGCATCGCCATCGACCAGCCCTATGCCTTGCGCATCAACGATAGTCAAAACACCAGCCGCACCATTTCCTACGGTTTGACGGCCAGCATAGGCTTCACCCTGTTTTTGGGCGACGATCATAGCGGCGAAAAAATCCTCAAGCAGGCCGATGCCGCCATGTATGAAGCCAAGCACAGCGGACGCGATAACATTTGCAGCTTTATATCCGGGGAGTTGAAAGTGGGAAGTTGATTTTGACTTCCTACTTCCTACTTCCTACTTCCTACTTCCTACTCGCAGATATTATTCCACCAAATCAATAACTTGACACAAACGATCAACTGTTTGCCCCGATTTGCAATAGAATACAGCCATTCTCATCCTGCAGGAGCATTTTCCATGGCTGACAGCAAGACCATAAACCTGACACTAAACGATCAAACACAGAGTGAATTACCGACACTGTCCGGCACCTTGGGACCCGATGTCATCGATATCCGCCGACTCTATGCGCAAACCGGCCTGTTCACTTACGATCCGGGTTTTACCTCCACCGCCAGCTGCACATCCAAGATTACCTATATCGACGGCGATGCCGGTCTGCTGCTGTATCGCGGTTATCCCATCGAACAGCTGGCCGAAAAATGCGATTTTCTGGAAGTCTGTTATCTGCTGCTGAACGGCGAGTTGCCGAACGGCGCCGAGATGAAAGGCTTTGTCACCAGCATCAGCCAGCATGTGATGGTGCACGAACAATTAAGCAAGTTCTACAGCGGTTTCCGCCGCGACGCCCACCCCATGGCGGTATTAGTCGGCGTGGTCGGCGCGCTGTCGGCTTTCTATCACGACGTGATGGATATCACCAGCCGGGAAGACCGTTACATGTCGGCAATACGCCTGATCGCCAAAATGCCGACCATGGTAGCGATGTGCTACAAGTACAGCATAGGCATGCCGTTCATGTACCCCAAACGTAAGCTGGGCTACGCCGAAAATTTCATGCGCATGATGCATGGCGACCCTTGCGACGACTACATCGCCAATCCCATTTTGGTGCGGGCGCTGGATAGGATCCTGATCCTGCATGCCGACCACGAGCAGAATGCCTCCACTTCGACGGTCCGGCTGGCCGGCTCCAGCGGCGCCAATCCCTATGCCTGTGTCGCGGCCGGCATCGCCTGCCTGTGGGGCGCGGCGCACGGCGGCGCCAACGAGGCGGTGCTGAACATGCTGGAAGAAATCGGCGATGTGTCGCGTATCGGCGAATTTGTCGCCAAAGCCAAGGACAAGAACGATCCATTCCGCCTGATGGGCTTCGGCCACCGGGTTTACAAAAACTACGACCCGCGGGCCAAACTGATGCGGCAAACCTGCCACGAGGTGTTGGACGAACTGGACCTGAACGACGATCCGCTGTTCAAGCTGGCGATGGAACTGGAACGCATCGCGCTGGAAGACCCCTATTTTGTCGAGAAGAAACTCTATCCCAATGTCGACTTTTATTCCGGTATCGTGCTGAGAGCCTTGGGCATCCCGACCGAAATGTTCACCGCGATATTTGCGCTGGCCCGCTCGGTAGGCTGGATCGCGCAATGGGACGAAATGATTTCCGATCCCGAACTGAAAATAGGCCGGCCGCGCCAGCTTTATCAGGGCGTGGGAAAACGGGATGTAATGCCTATATCCAGCCGCTAAGGATTTTGATTGTCGGGTTACCTAGGTAACCCGACAATCAATGCTTTTTTGACTCCGTCATTTATCACTCCGGAAACGCAGGAGGGAGTCCTCGACGGCACGAGATGAGGGTGTACAAACCATGGATTTAGTCCACAAAACACAGATCCAGCCACTCTCCGTCCGCTGCATACAGCAGGTATTCACCGTCGCCAATCACAATCACCACCTTGCCAGGGTTCTTGAACCTTTTGGCATGATCCCGCAACGCCTCCGGTAACTGCGGATCGTCTATATCCAGTAATTCCTCGCCTTCCCAGTCTTCATTCATCTGGTCCAGCTCCTAAACTGTAGAGCCAACTCATTCAACCCTACAAAATAACCTCACATCCTCGATCACTACTGTGCTTTGAAATCACCCTGATGCTCCAGGAACCACTGATAGGTCGCACGTAGACCTTCTTCCAGGCTAATCTTCGGCTGCCAGCCCAGCGAACGAAGCTTGGAGTTATCCATCAGTTTCCTGGGCGTACCGTCGGGTTTGCTGCTATCCCAACTAATCAGGCCCTGAAAGCCCACGACTTTCCCGATAGTTTCCGCCAGTTCGCGTATCGTCACATCTTCGCCGGTACCGACATTCAAATGAGACAGCATGGGCTCCGTAACCGATTGATAGCTCGCCTGATCCAGGCTCAGCACATGCAGACAAGCCGCCGCCATGTCATCGACATGCAGGAACTCGCGCATGGCTTTGCCGCTTCCCCAGACGCTGACGGTGGGCGCGTTGCCAACCTTGGCGTCATGGAATTTGCGGATCAACGCCGGGATCACATGACTGTTTTCCAGATGGAAATTATCGTTTTGCCCATACAGATTGGTCGGCATCACCGAGCGGTAGTCGGTATCGTATTGGCGGTTATAGGATTCGCACAATTTGATGCCGGTAATCTTGGCAATGGCATAAGGCTCGTTGGTCGACTCCAAAATGCCGGTCAACAAGGCCGATTCCCGCATGGGCTGCTCGGCAAATTTCGGATAAATGCAGGAACTGCCCAGGAACAACAATTGCTGACAGCCGGCTTGCCAGGCTTGATGAATGACGTTGGCTTCCATCATCAGATTCTGGTAAATAAACTCGGCCGGAAAAACATTATTGGCATGGATGCCGCCGACCTTGGCCGCGGCCAAAATCACCTGCTCCGGCTTTTCCTGCGCCATGAAGCCACGAACGGCAGCCTGATCGGTCAGGTCCAGTTCGGCATGGCTGCGTACCACGATGTTGCCATAGCCGGCATCGAGCAACTGCTTGTGTATCGCCGCGCCGACCATGCCGCGATGGCCGGCCAGATAGATTTTTTTCTGTTTATCGGCCATGGTCTTACTCCCGGCTAACCGACACGTTGTATCCCTGGTTTTTGAGCAACGCATGTTTTTGCGCCTGCTCAAGATCGTGAGCGACCATCTCGCTAATCATTTCCTGCAACGTGATTTGCGGCACCCAGCCTAGTTTGTTTTTGGCATAGCTAGGATCGCCGAGCAAGGTTTCCACCTCGGCGGGTCTGAAATAACGGGGATCGATAGCCACGATGTTTTGCCCAATTTTCAAGTTCGGAGCCTTATCGCCGGAAATAGCGGCGACGTAACCTTTCTCGTCGACGCCATGGCCTTCCCAACGCAGGGTCACGCCCAGCTCCTGAGCCGACATTTCGATAAACTGCCGAACCGAATACTGTACGCCGGTGGCGATCACGAAATCCTCTGGTTTTTCCTGCTGCAGCATCATCCATTGCATCCGCACATAATCCTTGGCATGCCCCCAGTCCCGAAGTGAATCCATATTGCCCATGTACAGGCATTGCTCCAATCCCAAGGCAATATTGCTTAAACCGCGGGTAATCTTGCGAGTGACGAAGGTTTCGCCGCGGCGCGGCGATTCGTGGTTGAACAGGATGCCGTTGCAGGCATACATGCCGTAGGCTTCGCGGTAATTGACGGTAATCCAGTAAGCGTAAAGTTTGGCAACCGCATAGGGTGAACGCGGATAAAAAGGCGTAGTCTCCTTTTGCGGAATTTCCTGCACCAAGCCGTAAAGCTCGGAAGTGGAAGCCTGATAAAACCGCGAAGTTTTTTCCATCTTCAGAAAACGCATGGCTTCCAGCAGACGCAGGGTACCGATGCCGTCGACATCGGCCGTATATTCGGGGGACTCGAACGACACCGCCACATGGCTCATCGCCCCCAGGTTATAAACTTCAGTCGGTTTGGTTTCGCTGAGGATGCGTGTCAGGTTGGAACTGTCGGTCAGGTCGCCATAATGCAAATGAAATTTAGGGTCTTTAATATGCGGATCCTGATAAATATGATCGACCCGCTCGGTATTGAACAGCGACGCCCGCCTTTTAATGCCGTGAACTTCATAACCTTTATCCAATAAGAACTCGGCCAGATAAGAACCATCCTGTCCGGTTATCCCTGTGATTAATGCTACCTGCTTACTCATATTGATTCCTTAACAAAAAACAAAACACAATCTCCAAAACAGCGACCTGTCATATAAATATCCAACAATAATATTACCTTAAAACTAATACCATTAAGTTACAGTTTGATTCTCCGGTAACTCAACCGGCATGAATTCATTTGGTATTTTGCGAGTACCGGAATGGCGCCGGAGATAGGATTCGGCATAGTTAAACTAGCAACTTGCCGGATTACGCCTCAGCAACCTGATAAGCAACAAGTCCTTGACGAAATGCAGCAAAAACACCGGATTGGTAGAAAAATAACGTTTAATCAATCGCTTGTCTTTCAGCATCCGATACAGCCATTCCAGGCCATTTTTTTGCATCCACACCGGTGCGCGTTTGATATGGCCCGAGTGAAAATCAAACGCCGCCCCCACTCCCAACTGCACCGGCACATGAATTTTATCCAGATGGGCCGCTATCCATTTTTCCTGCTTGGGGGCGCCAAGCCCAACCCACAAAAAATCGGGTTTGGCCGCGTTGATCAAATCGACCAGTTGTTGATCTTCCTCGGCCGATAGCAGCCGAAATGGCGGAGAATGCCAGCCCACAATATTCGCTTGCGGAAATCGGCAGCGCATCTTATTCGCCAGATCCTCTAGCACCTGCTCTTTGCCGCCCAGGAAAAAATGTCGCCATCCCAACGCTTGGCCCTGCTCAAGACATTTCAGCATCAAATCCGGACCACACACCCTATTTTTAACGTTAGCCTTATGAACCCGATTGGCGTACCATACTAACGGCAATCCATCCATCGTGGATAAAGCCTTATTCGATATATCCCGTAGTTCAGGATCCGTAAGGCATGCTACAACCGTATGGACGTTGGCAATGCAGACTTGATGGGAAATTCCACTACTGACCCAATTCTGAAACAAATTCAACGTATCTTCGTAGCCAAGGATCGGAAACTCAATCCCCAAAATGTTAACGACTCGACCTAATCCGTGGTTTATGGGGCTATTGGAAAGCATAAGTTACTTAAATGAAGGAGAGAATTATGTTATTTAGACTTTTAAGTTTAGCATCATTGTGTTTCTGCTCTGTGTCAATGGCGCAGGATTTTTATGTATCTCCATCGGGTAACGACACATTGAACGGCCTATCCCCCAAGGCAAATTACTGGCTAAGAACCGGACCCTTCAAAACCCTGACTCGAGCACAACAAGCCATCAGAGATTTAAAAGCGGCGGGAAAGTTTAACGAAGCCATCACTGTGCATGTCGGCAAAGGCACTTACCAACTTAAAACGGCACTAGAATTTAACAACTGGGACTCTGGTTTACCTGGTCAGGAAATTCTCTGGCAAGGCGAAAAAGGCGCCACAATCATCTCCGGCGGCATCTTACTAAAAAGTTGCCAACAATACGATGCAGCCAACCCGGAACAAATCTTAAGCTGCCCAATTGACGCCAATACCGTGGCAAATATCAAAGCCGAAGCGAATACCCGCATTTCAGGCAGCGCACCCAAATTTGAAGTTTTTGTCAATGAAAACCGGATGAGTCTAGCTCGATGGCCAAACTCGGATTGGGCACATATCAGAATGCCGCTTAGTACAACTCAATTCAGTGTATTTGAAAAGATGCCGCTATTTCCAGGGGATTTAAGCAATGCACAGATTCATGCTTTTCCAAACAACGACTCTGTCGACCACTATTTGGACGTTTCATCAATTGATTTAGCTAACAATCAGATCGCTTTGTCTAGCAGCAGGGATCATAAATTGGCTAGCGGTAGACGTTTCTATCTGCAAAATATCGAAGCAGCGCTTGATTCTCCAGGAGAATGGTTTTACGACAAACCCAATAACCAAATTTTATTGATTCCTCCATCCGGAGTTACGCCAAATACTATTGTCGTTTCGGAGGCATCGACACTGATAACCCTTATAGACACCAGCCATATCGGCTTTAAAAACTTAACACTCAGACACAGTACCAGTAACGCCATCAACATAGACCGAACGGATTCGGTATTACTAGATAACCTGGAAATAAACGATGTGGGAGGAAGAGCATTGCGCGCTAAAACAGCCACCAATATCACCTTCTCCAATAACCATGTATATGATACCGGGCTAGGTGGAATTACGGTAATCGGTGGAGATCGGCCAACGCTCCAAGACTCTGGCAATATTATTTATAACAACCACTTCCACCATTATGACGATGTGTTGTTCACCAACGCTTCAGCCATAGAAATTGCCGGCGTGGCGGCTGAGGTATCGAACAATCTGATCGAAAATGGTTCCGGCATGTCTATCCTTGTTTCCGGCAACAATCATCTGATCGAAAAAAACGAGATCTCTCATATATGCGAGCAGGCTAGCGACTGTGGCGCCATCTATGCCGGACGAGATTGGACTTTTCGCGGCAATATCATTCGTTACAACTATATACACGATCTTTCCGGTTATCAGCTAAACCTTAATACTTTGAATATAGCCAACAACATCATTGAGTATGTCCACAACGGTGTGCGTGGCATTTATCTGGATGATGGTGTCAGCGGCTTCAACGTGTACGGCAATATCTTGGATAGCGTAAGCCAGATAGGGATCCAAGTTGGCGGCGGCCGCGACAACCGAATCGAAAATAACCTGATTAAAACCTATCAATACGCTATTTTGGTCGATTATCGAAGTATCCAAAATTTCGACTGGTCAATAAATAGAAACAGCCTATTAACCATGCCGATTACCAGCGACATTTGGCGAACGAGCTATCCCGAATTGGCCCAGCCGATGCAACACGATACTTGGCCCGAACACAACACCATCCGGCGTAACGTCATCATCTCCACCGTCGCGGGCAGTACACCATTGGCCTACCGAATGCCCAAGCAAAACAATAACATTAGCAACAATCTGGTGTGGCAAGCCAACCGCAATATCAAAATAAACTACAACGTGATCGATACCGGCGCGGTAAAAAGCGCCGGACGCTGGGAAGAATGGCTGGGCGAAGGGGTAGAAAGCAACAGCCTGTTTGCTGATCCGTGTGTGAACATCACGGGTGGCAAAATCAGCGTAACCTGTACGAATTCGCCGATTTACCAAATAGGATTTCAGCCTATACCCTCCGATATTGGGCTTATCGATTAGGCATGGGGGGAGAGGGCACAAATGGCCTTCTCGGCGTCGTGAAGCTTACCGCTCTACGTGTTAAACCTCTTCATCTAATGAAGAAGATATTGCCTAAATTTTCTAGTCCGCAGATCACCTGCCGTTGCTCCGAAATACCGGTGAACTATTCAATTTAAATCCGTCGCTCTGGTGAAACCCCGAGTCCAGTAAAATCGATGTATTGGATTGCCGCTATCGCGGGAATGACGAATTCTTAGCCGATAACTAACGTGAGACCAAAATGCCCTATACCATAGTTATTGTATTTGCCTTGCTGAGCTTTTCCGGATTAGCGATGGCCCAGGATTTCTTCGTCGCGGCTACGGGAAACGATCAAGCCGACGGCTTGTCAGCCGAACCCGTTGCAAACGGATCAAGCGGCCCGTTTCAAACACTGGCCCGCGCCCAACAGGCTATCCGAGATCTAAAAAAAGATGGGGCATTCAAAGAACCAGTCACCGTTCACATCCAAGCGGGCAACTACCCGCTGCAAAAACCTCTCGAGCTAGATATCAGAGACACTGGATTTGCTGGCCGTGAAATTCACTGGCAAGCCGAAAATGGTCCGGCAATTATTAGCGCAGGTATTTTCTTGTCAAACTGCGCACAGGGCGATAATAAAGTATGGAATTGCCCAACCGCGGGATTAGGCTTAGATAAGATTAAATATCTGCAAACCAACCGCAAACAAGGCAATATCCCTGGCTTTGAGCTATTTATCAATCAACAAAGACTACATCTTGCCCGCTGGCCCAACACGGAATGGGCACACATCAAGTTGCCGCTGGATGAGAAAACCCGCTTTAGCGTTTTTGAAACATTGCCGGACTTGCCCAGCGATCTAACTCATGTCCAGGTCCACATTCTGGCGGGCAATGACTGGTATGATCAATACATCGGAGTGTCGACTATCGATCAGAATCAAATAACATTATCAAGCAAAACTGGCTACCCATTAGCCAGCGGCCGCCGATTTTATTTGCAAAATATTCGTTCCGAGCTGGATGCAGCCGGGGAGTGGTTTTACGACCAACCCAACGACACCCTATTGTTTATACCGCCGGATAACATCCCCCCTAAAGACATTGTCGTTTCCGCCCGGCAAAATCTGCTGGTAATCAAGGGTACCAACTACGCCAGCTTTAGCAATTTGACGTTTCAATCCAGTACTGACGTTGCGATTAGCATTGAAAAATCAAACCACTTGACGTTCGACGGCATTGATATCCATGGCATCGGCGGCAGAGCTATTGAAGCCAAAGACAGCAGCGATGTTACCATCTCGAATAGCCATATACACGATACTGGCGCAGGCGGCATTTCGATCAGCGGCGGCGATAGAAACAGCCTGCAATCGTCCAATAATTTAATCCATAACAATCACATCAGCGATTTCGGACAGGTAATCATGATGAACATGCCTGCGTTGGAAATCATCGGCGTCGGCGCGCGCGTTACGCATAATTTAGTCGAAAACAACCCAGGCCCGGGCATATTTATCAACGGCAACGAGCATTTGCTCGAAAAGAATGAGATACGCCATGTCTGCGAACAAGCCTCGGATTGCGGAGCCATATACTCCGGCCGGGACTGGACATATCGCGGCAACATCATTCGCCATAACAGCATCCACGATCTGTTCGGATATGGCCTGAAAAATGTCGATCTCGCTAAAAACACGGTGACTTACACCACATCAAACGGCGTGCGCGGTGTTTATTTGGACGACGCGGTAAGTGGTTTTACCGTGACCGGCAATATATTCAACAACGCCGGGTATATGGCAATCCAACTAGGCGGCGGCCGCGATAATCGCATCGAAAACAATCTGTTCAATACCGATAGTTACGCAATATTGGTTGATAACCGTTGGCCGGATTATAAATGGGAGGAAAACAAAAAACGTCTGAAAGGCTTGCCTTACCTAGGCTCGATTTGGCGCAGCAAATATCCGGAATTGGCTCAACCAATGAATCACGAAATCTGGCCGGAAGGGAATATTATTAGGCGCAACGTGATTGTCTCCACCAAACCGGAAAGGCAGACCCTGCGTTATTGGCTACCGGAACATAGCAACACCTTGGCCGATAATCTGGTCTGGAACGCTAGCGGACCAATCATTGTTGATTACGACATATTGGACAGGCTAAAAAAGAAAAACAATGCTTCATGGGAAGACTGGATTGGCGAGGGCATAGAACACGGCAGCATCAATGCCGATCCATGCGTCACAATAACGGGCAATCACGCTACATTTTGCAAGCAATCGCCCATTAAGCAAATTGGCTTTCAGCCCATACCTTCGGATATAGGCTTAATCAAATAGCACATAGGCAAGGAGTAAGCTATTGAGTTACCGACAGCAACTGTCAGCTTAAACCTAAAGTCAGCTCGCCGCGATGCGGGAATCCAGCGCAATGGAGGCCCATGAATGGCTCACCACTTCACTATTGGCACGCTTTAGGGTGAAAAAAGCATTCACTTAACCGTAGCGGATGAAGGGGTACGCCCCCAATATTGTGCCTGTGGGTTGTGTACTATCGAGGCAAACTATCGGCCGATCGAATAACACCTTGGTAAATCGCCATTAATTGCTGATAGTTGATCTCTGGCGCATAGTTGGCCAAATAGATTGCCCGTGCATTGTCACCCATTCTGCGGCATTCGTCGGGATGCGCTATCAGCCACATCGCCTTTTCAGCTAGTTCTTGTGGGTTTCCGGGCTCAAACAGCAAACCGGTTACACCATCCTCGATAATTTCCGCCATGCCGCCAAGCCTGGAGGCCAGCACCGGCAGTCCATGTGCAAACGCCTCCACCAATACCATCGGGAAGCCTTCATACCATTCGGAGGGCATCACCAAAAATGCCGCCCGCCGCATAAGCTCCTTAACTTCGTCGGCAGATTGAAAACCGAGCAATTCGACGGAATCCTGCCCGTCAAGTTGACAGGACAATTCGCCGCTACCGGCCACTTTTAACGGAATACTTCCACTTAGTTGATTCCAAGCCTTTGCCAACGTATTAATACCCTTTTCCTGGCTAATACGGCCTACATACAAAGCAAACGAATGAGAATAATCGTTTATTGAACTCTCGCTAGTTGCGACAACAAAATTAGGTTTAACGGCAATTCTATCGGCCGGAAAACCAGCCTCGATGAATTTGCTTTTGGCGAAATCCGTCAAAGCAATAAATCGATCAACCTTATGTTGCCAAGTACCTTGCTTGCGATGCCTATCCACCATGTGCGCCACCACCAGACTGCCCAGTTTCGAACCGCGATAACAACCATAGCGCACAGCTTGATACGGCGAATTGTTGACACACAGCTCGCAAATTTTTCCGTCGCGCATCAACAAGGCGCCTGGACAAATCAAACGGTAATTGTGCAGGGTTTGTACCACCGGTATTTCCTCATCGATACAAGCATCGTAAATAGAGGGGCTGATTTGCGGGAAAAAATTATGCACATGTACGACGTCGGGTTTAAAACTTCGTAACAAGTCGCGGGTCCTCTCGCGACTGACAAACGAATAATTAGTAGCCAAAGCCGTTTTAATTTTGCCTGTTAAACCGGGAGATAGATCTTTGTTCTCGACACTCCATAGCTTTACCTCGTGCCCATGCGTGATCAATAACTTTAACTCGGCAGCAACCACATTATCTTCGCCGCCGGCTTGTTGATAGCTGTTATGAACAATCAAAATTTGCATGAAATTTCTAAGCGAAGTTGAATACAGGGAAGTAAATTGAGTTAGGTCCTAAGCGGATATCAACTTAACAGCCCTCAAGAAATTCAGAAAGTTTTTTTGCTGCGACATCACTGGCATATTCCTGAAGAAACCGCTCACGTCCCGCAATACCGGTTTTTATCATCCATTCCTGATTGCCTATGGCCTGCGCAACCATTCGAGCGGCGAGTTGGGCATCGTTTAATGGCAATGTTAATCCCGCAACCCCATCGCCTAACACTTCGGGAACCCCGCCAACGGCAGCGGCAAATATCGGCCGGCCGCGCGCCATGGCTTCGATAAGTGTGATGGGTAAATTTTCGATTGTCGCAACATGAATACAAGCTCTGTGTAGCCCTATTTGCACTGCGGCATTACTCACAAATCCGGCAAAGTACACCAATTTATCGATATTTAACGTTCTAGCTTTGTCCTCCAGCATCGACCTATCCGGACCGTCGCCAACGATAGTTAGTGTTAATGGGTAGCCCGATTCCTGCAATGCTGCGATGATTTCCAACAGATATTGTTGATTCTTTCGTGCCTCAAGTGTGCCAATGCTAATTAAGTCGCGAATCGGTTGCCTAATTTCAGGTTCGCCGGGATCAGGCAAAAAATTTGGTACCACGGCAAATGGTACTTTTCCAATTACTGGAATCCGCTTATTCAGCTCTTGTTGCATAAAACTGGACACAAATACCAGTCCATCCAGCTTTGGCAGCACTTCCGCTTCAAAAAGTTGAATCGAGCGGTAAATACGACTACCGTTGGCGATTAAGCCTTTACCAACCCACTCGTCCGCTTGCGAAACATTAAAATGAGTAACCATAACCACGCGTTGCCTTTGAGAGACTCGCGCACGAAGCGCTGCCTCGGCGGAGAGCGGGCATTGCGCATAAACGACGCAGGCTTCACCGGACTGTAGATATTGTCGTAATGCTTGCCTTAAAAAATACGCATGCCAATAGCGATACCACCAAACACTCAACTCGCCGGAAAGCGGGCTCAAAATTTTTCTAGCGGCAAATACGGGATAAACGAGGAGTTTGTAATACGAAAATGGCGTTACTAATTCATGCGATATTTGCCTTGAATTTAAATAACCTATAAAACTATTAAAATGCGTTTGCACCCCGGTTTCTCCGGCCGGCCGCATTATGGTTGCTATAATAATATCATTCATATCATTAACAATATGGATTGGTTATAAATGACATTAGACCGCCATAAAAATTATCAGCCATATTCTCAATAGAAAATTTTTTGCCACTTCTCTCCGCATTAGCCTTTAAAGAATTTAATATATTTTTAGATTTTAAGATAGAAACCACGACACTTGAATATTGGTCAATATTAAGATCAGTTATCATGCCATTGATGCCAGCTTCCAGATAATCGATTTCTGGGCTGTGCCTGGCTTGGCGAGTTGTAAAAACAGGAAGTCCAGCAGTAAATGCATCTAAAATCGCTAAGCCAATCATGCCAGGATTTAAAAAAATATCAGAGCATTTAAATGCCAAAGCCTTTTGCTTACCATGCAAACCCCCTAGATATATAATAAATTCATTTTGCATCGCATAACTATTTACTAATCCTTCATCTTGACCGCCGCCGCCAATAAATAATATAAATTTTGGATTAGATTGTTTAACGCATTTTGCGGACTCAAGTAAAAATTCAATTTCTTTATCATTATGAAGACTCCCGCAAAATATACCTATCTGGGCATCTTCGGCGATTTTGTGCTGTCTTTTAAAGTCGATTACGTCATCGCTCGATAAATCATTTAAACTGCGCTCAAAAGCATGCGTATCGATGCTGTTGTTCAATATTGAAATCCGTTCACTGGGAAACCCCAAATTCCTTAAATAATCAGAGACTCCGGAGGTATAGGCAAACCACCAGTCGGTTTGCTTCGCCAATCCTTTTTTGATTTTTTCTTTTAAAGACTTTGGATTTCCCTGTCTATTTAAACCATGCCCCCAATATGCAAATGACTTTATTTTAAATAAATGCAAAAAAACCAGAATATAGTTATGAACATGCTTATTCGCTTGCTCGGTAATAACAATGTCTGCCCACCGAATATGATTTACCGCGCCTTCCAGAAAATGAACTTTGTTATTGAAAAACCAATGGCTTTTTTCGAAAAAACAATAATCATTTTCCAAAACGACATTATCGTTGCGCTTTTGCTCTGCCTCCCATGGCGCTCCAAAAACCAGTCTTAATTCATGACCGCTATCGGTAAGCTGTTTATGTAATAGCTCGAACAATGGCACACGGTAAAACTTTAGCATCGGCTGAAATATAACTATTTTCATGTTTCTGATGTAAATTTGTTATTAGCTCGGTTTGGCGATTAAAAAATGTTTGAAATAGCTGCCGATGGTTCGTAAAAGGTCCAGCCCAATGTAACTAGGAAACAGTATTCTCGGGCAATTATTCCAGCCGTACCACCAGCGTACTTGTAAATTAGCCGGTGACCTAATGCTAGTGAAATAATTAATAAAACTCCGTGCCGAAATTTTATCGCGTATAGTTGTCATGCCAGTAGCCGCAACATGAGAAAATACTCGGCAACTCTTGCAGACATAAATCGGAAATCCCGCCCGCTGTGCTTTATGGCTAAAATCGTAGTCAGCCCCATAATGAGGTAGATGCTGGACGTCGTATAGACCTAGTTGCCGAAACACAGTTATGGGAAATAACGTTCCCCGGCCAGAAGCGTGAGTAACGGCGGCAACATTGTCATCTCCCAAAATATGATCGTGTTCAAAAGTAATGGCTTTAGCTTGTGCCACCAGCCAATTTTGACGATGCCCCACCGAAACCATCTCGCGGGTAATAATGTCGTGAATTACCGAGGTTAAAATCGTCTGCGGATATTTGTTTATATAGGCAATAAATTCTGCCAAGTAATCTGGCGGTAATTCGGTATCGTTATTCAAAGTCAGCAAACAGTCGTCTTCAGCGGCTTGTTGCAATACATAGTTGACGCAAAGATTCATTGCTCCGGTCCACCATAGATTGCTGTCGGCGTTGATAACAATCACTTCGGGAAACATCTGCTCGATCCGAGTCGTAGTCCCATCCGTCGAACCATGATCGCAAATTACCACAGTAAAGTTTTGGAACGTCTGGGCGCTTAGGGTAGCCAAACACTTAAGAGTAAAATCGACGCGATTAAAAACCGGAATACAAACCCAAATTTTCATATTTAGTGTTCAGAGGCTACTGATTTAAAAAAGAAGTGCTAGAGTCAATCAGGCTTACGTGCAACCCATTGCACACCGCCGCTTAATAGCGATGGGTATATATGATGTATTTTGCCAAACTTGCCATACCCTATTTTTTTGACCATTTCAAACCCCGCTTTTTCTAAAACGATCCTTAAGGACCGAAACGTAAAATAATGCAAATGCCCACCGTCAAAAAGAATATCATTGCCAATTCCTTCATTTGGCTGGGATGTAGAAGGAAATCGGCCAAACAGCAACATTATTCTTTTTTTAATAAAAGCGATATTTGGCGTATTTATCACTAAATGTCCGCCCGGCTTAAGAACCCTAAACATTTCTGCTGTAGCAGTATACACATCCGGGATATGCTCTATGACATCCGCCGATATTATCCTATCTATGCTTTCGGATTCGATTTGCATCATGTTTTCCGCGCTACCCTGGATACCTAAAAAATTTAAACCCTCGAGATTTACTTTGGCTTGCGCTAAGCGGTGAGCTGAATATTCCAGACCTATCAATTGGGCGTAATCGTTTTTGAATTGATAAATGAGCTGCCCATTTCCACAGCCTACATCCAATATTTTATCGCCCTTACCTCCCATAGCCACAATAACTTCCACTCGGTTTTTAGGCCATTTTTCGACCGCTACTGATTGGATATTTTCATTGTGTAAATCGCTGGCATAAAACTGATCATATTTATTGCTAAGCTCCACAACAACCTCCTAGATTGAAATTCAACACCTACTATCCGACCTTATTTTTTAGCCATTTTTGGCCACATATAAATCCTCAAAAACCCTCTTTCCGGAAGGATATAGAAACAATAACGTGTCTTGATTCAAATCAATGCCGCATAGCAAGAACAAGTATTTGAAAACACATTCATACTTATTTTTAAACTTTGCTTTTGGATGGCGTGTTTAATTTAAAATATGGAGTATTTATTATCTGCCATTTTTCATTAATAGTTTTAACTACTGATGATGACAGACCCAGCCAAATCCAAAAAATCATTTGGTAGTTACCGTTTCTTAGCATTCCTATCTTATATTCATGGATAACAAATATTCCCCACATGACCGACATACCCAGAGAAAGAACTAAAAGATAGCTTTGTTTTTGACGGTATTTGAGAGTGGCTACCACTAGCCGATGCAAAGTCAATAAAATTAAACCTAGAAATGCAAAACTGCCTAGCCAACCATAAAGCATTGGCAGCTCCCAATAAAGACTATGAAAATCGTTGGCGGGCGCGTGTTTTTTAGTAACATCAAACCCCCACCATGCCCATTTATTGGATTCCGGCACGCCAAAACCGTAACCAATTATCCAAGATTCACTCCCGATACGACGTAAAGCCATATCAGTTAAACCGCCTCTGTTGATCGACTTTCCAGAAGCAATGCTTTCTATATTCATACTTTTAGTATTAACATTTTTGAAATCGGCCGATAGTTCTTTCATACCGATATAGACGCTAACGGCTGGCAACAACAAAGCAACAAGAATAATGATTTTTAGTTGCTGCCCAACAGCATTAACAGCGGAAATGATTTTTAGCGGAAATATTGAATAGTAAAATGCTGTGACCAAAACAGCCAGAATAGCCGCTGCACGCATTGAGGTAATGATGATGATAGATATAGATATAAATATCATCACACTCAGATATATATATTTGAACCCCACTTCATTTCGAGTGGACTTTGAGGATAAAAAAGGTATTGATATACAAATCATCATCAAGGCGTATTCGGCAAATAATTCAAAGTTTTGAATTGTACCGACTGGACGATCAGCAGAGGTAACCACCATCATTTCTAGCGTATTACCACCAATTAAAGGGGTTCCCCAAGATAGTAGCGAATAATATTGAATCAGAGCAACAGTAAATTGGTATGCCAACATAATAAAGGACACATAAATAAACACCCTAACTCGCTCTGCCGTAATTCTGAGCTTGCTCGCCACTCTATACATCAATATATATCCAAAAAAGGCACTTACGCCTTTTAAGAACGGAACTATAGGCATGGTATTCTTAAATGCCAAGCCTATTACATCGAAAAAGATAAAAATTGCTAATAAAAAGGAGAGCGCTGTGTCTGCCTTATTAAGCTCTCCTCTATTTTTTGCTAAAATAAAATAAAAAACAAGCGTGACAAATGACAATATATTCCATAGGCCGCCATGATTGTCACCATAACTAAAATGACTGCATATATAAACAACCATAACGAAACCAAATACATTTTTCTTATAAATCAAAATATAAGAAAATATAGAAATTAACAACAAAAAACCTAGTCCGCCAACGGCAACATTTGGCATATATTGCTGTAACAGCAAATGGCCAAAAATGAGCGTTGTCGCCGAGATAAAAAATAGTTTTATCACGGATATTTTTTGGGTTACTTCATTCATAATTAATCAGTTTTCATATGGCAACATCATCCTTAGCAAGACTCTTGAAATACCCGGGCTTATTATGACCCTTTCGATAAGCACTCTCTCCAGTCTAGGTTATCTGGTTCGGTAAGCCGTTACGTAAGTATCAAGCCCACGATCTACACCAAATAAGCGCTCGGCTATTTCCGGATTTGTTTGCGCATCACGCTTTAAGTCATCGACCGGTTTCCGGATGATGCCCTCCAAAGCTTCATAAAGCGATTGTGGCGCTGGTTCGCAGTAATACAGTCCTTCAAAAAAATTCGCCAAATCGGAAAGGCCATTTACTTTGGAGAGTAATGCCGGCAAACCAGTCGCAATGGCTTCCAGTGCCGCAATACTAAAGCCTTCGTAAGTAGAGGGCATAACGAACAAGTCAGCTGCTTGCAAAAACGGCAGGACATCAGCCTGCATGCCATGAAAGCAAATCAATTTGTGAATACCTAGTTTTTCCGCCAGTTCTTGTTCACTACGATCTTTTTCAATACCAATATGTAAGTACACAATATTGTTTTCATGGAGTTTGGCAATCGCTTCGATCAAGGCAGGATGATTTTTGACTGGGGCGCAATTACCTATGGAAACCAATACAAAACTATTTTCTGAAATAGCCAACTGCAACCTTGCAGATGAGCGTTGCACAGAACTTGTTCGTTTAAAGCGTTGGCTGTTGTACCAGTTTGGAATAATTTTGGTCGGTAATTGATAGTGTTTGTACTCGGTATCATGGACCGATTGGGAAATGGCAATATGACTGACGCCTAATCGATTTAATAGTTGGCGTTGCCATTTTCTTTTCCAACCCAGAAATCCGGTGAAGGGGAAATTACTATGTATGGTGCGAATACAGCGCTTAGTAAAAATTAGGGCTAGTATGCCCAGCCAAAAATTAGCGCGTTCTGTGTGCAAATGAATCACATCATAGGCGTTAGCTTTTAGTAACCTGGACAGGTTCCAAAAAAAACATGGGCTTTTGTTGAAGGGAATATGACGAATCGTATAACCAGCACCTGCCAATTGCTCAGCATAACGACCAGGCTGTGAACCGGTAGATAAAATTTCGCCGGTAATGCCGTACTTTTTTAGAAGAGAGCCAGCCGCGTATAGCATTACTTCAGCTCCAGATGGGTTTAGCTCTCCGAGTATATGTAGAACCTTCATGTCCAACTTCCCGTCGATATATCTTGATAGGCTTGTAAATAAGCATCGGTTACTGCGCTGATATGAAACCGCTGCCTGGCTAATGTTTGGCCGGACTGTCCGATTTGGTTGCGCTCGTTGGCGTCGTTAGCCAGTTTCAACATGGCCTTGGCAATTTGCTCCGGTTGAGTTATGTCGACCAAAACGCCTCCCTCGCCATAATTCAATGTCCACGGTACGCCGCCGCTACGATGCCCGGCTATTACCGGGATTCCAATGCACATAGCTTCGATCAATGACATGGGTTGCGCCTCTTCCAAGGCAGGATGCACGAGTATGTCAACTTCATTGCACAACATATCCATCAAATCGTTGTACTGAGTCTGCCCTCGGAACTCAATCCCGGTAGCGATGCCACTTGCTTTCGCCCACACTTCGGCTTCTTCATTTTGTCCATGCCCCGGACCGAACATTATCAGCCTAGAATCTGGCAAGCTGTTACGCACTAAGGCAAAGGCTTCGATGGCTGCAACGCCGTTTTTAAGACTTGACCAACTGGTCAAAATAGTGGCGAATGTAATAGGCTCACCAATCGGCTTTGCAGGCTTAGTTCGATTAAATACGGCTTTTGGCATGCCATTTGGAATAACCCTGAAGGGTCGCCGGTAAAATAAAAACTTTTTTAAATGGCCCCCTACATAGGGCGAGACTACTGATAGGTAACGAGCCGCCCATATCGCTTTGCAAGCCATTATTGTGCGCACGATACGATAGGGAATGAAATTATGTTTTAAGATATTAAATGGCGCGTCATGCGCGGTTATCAAGTGCGGCAATCTAGTTGCCTGCGCGGCCAACGCATATTCATATGTCCAATGCGCATGAAGTATATCCGGAGGATGTTTTAGCACCGATTGTCTTAACCATTTAATTTCTTCGGCAAAAAAATCCCGAGCTCTTTTAGGTCTAAACGGCCCGAAATAAATGGTTAACCGCTCTCCCTTGATAGTTACTTCGGTATCCACTGTTGGATCCAGCGAAAATAGCACTAAGTTATACCCTCGTTGATGAAGTTCTCTAGCCATCAAATTAACAGGAGTACCTCCCAAGCCGGGGGGATATGCTTGCTCTCCAGGCGAATCTAAAATATCAATATATAACTTAGTTTCCACAGGCCCCATAAGCCCAATGGTGATGCTAGATGGATTATTTGTCATGACTACTGGTTAATTTGTTGGCCGCTTATCTTTAAATAACTATAAATTCTAAACAACCCATCGGGAAATAACAAAGACACTAAATAGGCTGAATTTAAAAAAAACTGCTTAATTGTCCAGCCAGCTTTAAGGGATCCATCAAACTTTTTCAGCAAAAGATTTAATTTAACATGAGAAAATCTGGCATACTGATTTTTATTTCTTATCATACCTGCATGTAATTTTGTCTTATGAATATTTTTCTTAATATACAACTTATATTCTTCAACATCATCACCACCTGAGAAGTTTACAACAAAATCAATCGCTTCTAACCTTGCTATCATTAACTCTACAGACTGTTGAAGAAAAGTATCTATGGTCGTAAGCTGATTGCTATCGTGTATATAATATCTTCCGACCTTGTCACCTAAGAATAACACATCTCCGGATTCTAATAATTTATACCAAAAATCAAGATCGCCAATAAACTTTAGATTTGGATCGAAACAACCGTGGTCAATTGCAGTATATCGTCTAAATATAGTATGCGAAAATACAATAGGGTTTCCAAGTTTCAAAATTCTTTTTTTAAAGTCAATTCCATTCATAGGCATATCATATGTTATGCCAAATGCATCTAGCTTTCTTTGATGCGCCAGCGCAACGCCTTGACTTCTCCCTAGCTCAACAATTTCGCTACGCCCCGTAATCAAAACAAGCTCTTTATCATTTAAATATGGCAATATTTTTTCAAAAAAACTGATCTCTACATCATCGTCATCGTGCAAAATTTGTATCCATTCGCCTTTTGCTCTTGAGATGCATGCATTACAATTTCGAAACTGGCCAAAATTAGAATGATTTCGATAATACACAATATTCGGAAAATTATTTGATGAAAAATAATTTCTTGTATCGTCATTGGTTGAGTCGTCGCTCACTAAAATCTCTATTGCAGGATTTTCAATTAGCGTTAATTTAGAAAGTAAACTTTTTAATTTATCCAACCGATTATATGTCGGCACACAGATAGACAGAATAATATTCATTTTAAATAAGCAACTCGCACTATTAAGCTTTGCCAACTACGGGCTGGATAGCTTGCTCTACGTTGATATCGAATAACTGCTCGCGAACTACAGATACAATATTGCTATAAACCAGAGTCGCCTCCAGATATTTTTGAGCATATTCTGCTGCTTGAAAACCCAAGTCATTGCGTTGCTCTACCGTAAGACTAAGAAGATAAAGAGCAATATCAACCGCTTCTTGAGGGCTTTTGATAATGAATAATCCCGGAATATTGGCAAAAACATGTTCATAACCAGGTTGGTAATTGGTGATATGAGGAACGCCACAAGCCAGACTGATCGGCAAACGATCCGATGAGTACATGGCAATTTCGTCGAATTGCCCCCAATTTACGCTCATCCATGCATTTCGTATGGCTTCACCTTGTTTATCGAATGCTATTTTGCCGCGGCAATAGGGCTCTCCTTCCCAACCCTGGCCAGTCCCGTATAACGCGAAACGGTCGCCAAGCTGTCTATGAAGTGCTCGTGCAGTCAGCTTACGGTTACGCCCCCCCGGCATAAATAACCAAGGAATTCGTTTGAGACATGTCAGATTGCCAATCATGATCGCATCAAATTTCCTTGTCAGTGTCGGCGTCCAAGAACAGCCAAAACGTTGGGTGTCATAGGAATGGGGAGCATAACGCACTTTTCTAGCACCTGCTTTACGCGCCATTTCAGCAAGATAGCCTGTCCCACCCAAAAAACATATATCCGACTCAGCAAGTACAGCCTTGATTGTGGCATTCAGGCGTTTGACTATGTGCCCATATGGATCTTCTTCGTACAACACTAACTTTGGCTTGCTGGGTATATTTTTAAGCCGCTGTAAATATTCGCGATCCATTGGGTAGCCGTTACCAGGATGCTGAATAAAAATAACATCCGGCGCAAAGGCGCGAGCTGAGTCCAATAATTCACTCAATGAATCTTCATGGTTATTTAAGATTTTTTGCCTTACCAAATAGGAATAAGCTGTGTATGCGGAGAAAATCCCGTCGCTATAAAGCTTATCGAAAGCCTTGCGGGGGGGGATTTGATCGCCTTCGATGCTTTCATTCGGTACGTAAAACCAACGCATTCAATACCTCTTATGTCATTAAGCAAATTTTGGGAGAATTTTTGCAAAAATTGGGGCTTGTACTGCCAGAAAACGAATCGCAGGTAGCCGAATGGCAATGTAACGTGTAATCAAAAAGCCTAGGAGTAATCCCACCGCTCCCGCGAGTACTTCCGCGGACAACCTGATTACATTATTGAAATGACTGCCAATCAATTCAGAAATCAGCAATATCGTCAAGCTACTCGATATAGCCACGATTATCATGCAGAGTGCAATTAGCATTACTTCCCTGGAAGGCATTCTTAATAATCGAGCCAGTTTTATTGTCATTGTACCTAGTCGAACCCATTCCATTGCTACCACGGCAGCCGCAATATCTAGTGCTCTGCCACCAGGTACAACCCAGAGCAGTAGCGCAATCAGCAATATCAGACTAATTAATTGTATTTGTAGTTTGAGACGCAGCTTATTCATGGAATCCAGCGTTACACCGGCGACATGAGATATGTAGAGAGGCCCTACCGACCAAGAAAGCATTTCAACAATAGGAATTGCATCCAACCATTGGTTACCTAACAACACTTTTACTATGTCGGGTGCTGCTACGAAAATTCCGGCACCCGCTGCAAAAGCATAACTCCCCACAAGAAGAGTACTCAGCTGTAGACTGATACTTTGCTTGTCATGTTGACTCCCTACGGAACTCATAATTGGAAATAGCGCTTTGGTTAAAATATTGGCCGGCTGCTGTACTGGTAGGTTGACCAACAAAAAAGCGCGGTTGTAAAAACCTGCTGGAGCGGCTCCAAGAGTTTTTCCCACAATTAGCGAGTCCAAATTTGAAGTTAAAAACTCCAAAAAACCAATGATCGAATAGCGCCCCCCATAACTAAAAAAATGGCGCCGTTGAGAGATAGAATGCCGTAGAGTCAATGGATGACGAATTGCGGCGTAGCCCAGTACTGCAGTCAGCGTCATTTGAGTCATAAATGCAGCAACCAAGGCCCATACTTTCATATCATAATAGGCTGCGCTTAGGCCCACTATCCCATAGCCGAACACATACGAAACTATTTCTATAATTGCTATTACACGAAATGCGGCATTTTTCCTTAAAAGCCCATTCGATATAACGGAAAATCCACCAATAATAAAATTGATCGATAAAACCCGAATAACTGCGCTGAGTTCTTCCATTTGAAAAAAGCTTTCGAATAATGGCGCTGAAATTTGCACAATTCCAAAAAATAAGCCGGAAATACCTAGCGAAACGGTAAGTGCCGCCGCAATGTCGCCATCCTCCAATTTAGGTTTCTGTATCAATGCAGGGGCTGTGCCCAATTGAGCAAAATAACTAAAGAAGCGAAGACTGACGTTAGCAATTGCAACAAGACCAAAATTGGCAGGTTCAAGCAATCGCGCCATTACCGCCATAAAAACAAGCTGAAATCCAGTTACAGCAATAGTGGAAAACGCTCCCCAACTAACACCTGAGGCAAGTTTTTTTATTTTTGACATATCAATATCGGCGCAAAGGTCAGAGCTTTATAAGCAACTTGATCAGCTATAATTTGATCCAGAAATAGGATTTCATTCAATATCCTTTCGACAATATGAACATATTTTTGGCAAAAAAATCTGGCAAGAGCAATATCGATTGCAAATCGTAAAGACGTGAGAATATGACCGCTCAAACAGTTAAGCTTGAACTCCAAAATACAATTTTGATTGGTTTTGGCGAGGGTTATGTCCATATTTTGCCGAGATCCTGAGTTTTTTAGCATGGGGGGCCATTGTCCGGAAGTGGATTGATAATCAACCCTCCATCTAACGGGTACCCTGCTGTATTTCCTTATGGCCAAGAGTATCACACGCGACGGCAATAATCAGCCCATGCTGCTCAGAAAATTCGCCACAAACTGCATGGCAAATATCGAGCAGGGTTTGTTTACAGACCGATGTCATTTCATAAAGTCCCATTAAGCCCTCAGCAATGCCTTGTATTTTTCAGATTTGCGCTCATTCGGCCATCCATGCTTGTGTCAAACACCAAACCGTACATTTTTGCCTCTCGGTTTAAAAACGGGGATAGCGGCTAACACCGTTCATGCCGCGCGATCAAACCCCAGCCCTATACTTTCTAGTCTGCCGGGCATTATGGCGGGCTAATGTTACAAAAAGCCTGTCGTCAACAAGCAAAGCCGTAGAAATATGGCGTACATTACCTAAGCAGCATAAATACCTTACAAGTATAGTTAAGATTCTTCCGGCAGGCGGCAAAAACCCTTCGGATGATATGGATGCATAAATCTGTTCAGCGAGACTACGGATACGTGGTCTGGATATGCAATAATTAGCGTCCATTCTCGGCAAAATCTGGCCTTGCCACGGGCATCTAGGCTTACAGTCCTTCGAAGCCTCCTTTGCCTCACCTATTAGTTTTAGATGCCATTCCTTAAGACCGCGTCATGCAGACGCTGACTCATTTACCTTGCTAGCCTGCATCCAAGCCCGCTTGGCGAATAAATTCGCCCGCACATCCTTCGCTGAATAATTACAAATGCCCTCTATGTTTGCTATGGTTGGCTCTGCTTGCACATTTTTGATATTTCGGGAAATCGCCATGACCGCACCGCTCCTTATCGCAAAATCGTCCAACGCCGAACTCTGCCTGCTACCGGCGATGGCCAACCGCCACGGCCTGATCGCCGGCGCCACCGGCACAGGCAAGACCATTACCCTGCAAACCCTGGCCGAAGCCTTTTCGCAAATCGGCGTGCCGGTGTTCATGGCCGATGTCAAAGGCGACCTGTCCGGCATCAGCCGAAGCGGCGGCGGCAATGCCAAGGTCGAGGCCAGAGCTGCTGAACTGGGCATCGAAGGTTTTAGCTATGCCGCCGCTCCGACCGTATTTTGGGATGTACTCGGCCAAAAAGGCCATCCGCTACGCTCGACCGTCTCCGAAATGGGGCCGCTGCTGCTGTCGCGAATGCTGAATCTCAACGAGGTGCAAGGCGGGGTGTTGACTGCGGCCTTCAAAATCGCCGACGACAACGGCTGGCTGTTGCTGGATTTGAAAGACCTGCGGGCGCTGCTGCAATACGCATCGGAACATGCCGCCGAACTGGCCGGCGAATACGGCAACATCTCGGCCGCCAGTGTCGGCGCCATCCAGCGCGGCCTGCTACAACTGGAACACGAAGGCGGCGAAAATCTGTTCGGCGAACCGGCCCTGGATTTTAACGATCTGCTGCAAACCGATGGCGGCCGCGGCGTCATCAATATTCTGGCCGCCGATACGCTGTACAACTCGCCGCGGGTTTACGCCACGACGCTGTTGTGGCTGCTGTCGGAACTGTTCGAAAACTTGCCGGAAGCCGGCGATCTGGATAAGCCGAAACTGGTGTTCTTTTTCGACGAAGCGCATCTGTTGTTCAACGACGCGCCGGCCGCGCTGCTGCAAAAAATCGAACAGGTGGTGCGTTTGATCCGCTCCAAAGGCGTCGGCGTTTATTTCGTCAGCCAGAATCCGCTGGATATTCCCGACGTGATCCTCGGCCAACTGGGCAATCGCGTCCAGCATGCCTTGCGGGCTTTTACGCCGCGCGACCAGAAAGCCGTCAAGGCAGCGGCGGAAACCTTCAGGGCCAATCCCAAACTGGATGTGGAAACCGCCATTACCGAACTCGGCGTCGGCGAAGCGCTGGTGTCGTTTCTGGACGAGAAGGGTACGCCCATGCCAGTCGAACGTGCCTTGATCAAGCCGCCTTGCTCAAGGATAGGTCCGGTCAGCGATGCAGAACGCCAAGAATCCATCCAAAATTCGGTGATTTACGGCCATTACGAGAAACAAATCGACCGGGAATCGGCTTACGAAATTCTCAAAGGCAAGGCGGATCAAGCCGTGCAACCGGCGGCAGGCGGCAACAATCCGGGCTTCGATTGGGGCGAAATTCTGATCGGCAAGGCCGGCCCGCGCGGGGGGCGCGGCAAACAAGGCGTGCTGGAAGCCGTCGCCAAAAGCGCCGCGCGCACTATTGGCAACGAAGTCGGCAAGCAGATTATCCGCGGCGTATTGGGCTCGTTGTTGGGTGGACGCAGGTAATTTTGTGGTAGGCAAGGATTTCGCCAAACACAACTTCCTCCTTTGAAAAAGTACCCATAGGGCATAAAGGGGATCGAGGGGGGGATTTATTAAAATATCCCCCCAGCCCCTCGGCAACCACTCCATGCGTTGCCCTACCTCCTGCATAAGCCACATGGATGTGGTGAATGCAGATATTGCAGGAGCAAATATCTGCCGATGCAGTCGTCCTTGTCAAAGAGGGGAGAATAAACGGGTGATTCGGCACAATCGGAATTCCGGGAAGTTATTTGCGGCCAGACCCCAAGCTATCGACAGCATCGGGCACGCACCGTTTTTTTGCCGGAACCGCAACATTACTGACACCACGCTGTCAGGAGACCTGTTTTAACATGCCGGCTCGTTCAACAACCGATAATGAGGAAACACCATGAATAACAATGTAGCAACCTGGTTCGAACTGCCGGTAACCGATATGCAACGAGCTAAAGACTTTTACGCTGCGGTAATAAAAGCCGCCTTTAAGGACGAAGATATGAACGGATATACGATGGCCATTTTCGAAGCGGAAGAGGGCGCGGTCAGCGGCATGTTGATACTCGGCGAGCATTATCAACCCAGCCAGACCGGCGCGGTGATCTATTTCAACGGTGGCGAGGATTTAAGCGCACCGCTGGACAGGGCCGTAAAACAGGGCGGCAGCGTGTTGATTCCAAAAACGCCGATTCATGATGGCGAATGCGGTTATTTCGCTCAATTCCTAGACAGCGAAGGCAACCGCGTCGGCCTTTATTCTCCCGCTTAACGGTTAGCGGAAGGGCGGCCAGCCAGTTGGCCGCCCGCAATTGCGATGCGTCGAGCCGACCGCCTGTTTCAAATCGTGCAAATCCTGCGCAACAAGCGCTTGGTGACGGCCAAAGCCTTGGCCGAGCGTTTGGAAGTATCCGAACGCACGATTTATCGCGACATCCAGGTTCTCAGCCTGTCCGGCATTCCGATTGAAGGCGAGGCGGGCGTCGGTTATATGCTGCGCCATGCTCTGGACATTCCGCCCATCATGTTTAGCGCCGCCGAACTGGAGGCACTGGTTATCGGTGCCAGAATGGTCAAAACCTGGGCCGGCACCGAGTTAGGGAATTCGGCGCAATCCGTGCTGGATAAGATAACCGCCGTCATCCCCACGGAATTGCGGGATAACATCGAACGCAGCAAGCTGTTTGCGCTACGCTTCAATCAACGCGAAGACATCGACATCACGCTGGACATTTGCCGGAAAGCCATAGACGGCAAACGCTTCCTGCAATTGAGCTATCGCCGCGCCGACGGCGAACAAAGCCAGCGCCGAATTCGGCCACTGGGTCTGTATTTTTGGGGAAATGTCTGGTCTTTGGTGGGCTGGTGCGAATTGCGCGACGATTTTCGCAATTTTCGGCTGGATCGCATCCAGGACATTCTGGCGGAGCAGCAGATTTTCGAAGATGGCGAGGGCCAAAGCCTGCAGGATTTTGTCAGGCAAATGACTTGCGAGCGTTAATGGCGGCCGGCTCGACGGCAAACAAGCCTGAATAGCACAACGCTTCCGGGTTGGCTCTATCTAACTGGCATATGGCCACCGCACAAGGCGAATGAGTTCGCCCCTACAGCGATTTTCCGGCGCCACGCGCTCCCTACACTCTAAAACCGGCCGTTGTTCAATCTGTCGCGCAGCAGATCCAGATATTCCGGGCCTACCGCCAGCTCGCACCTACAATCCTTCAGCGCCACCTTGTAAACATCGTTCTCACCAGCCCGGGGTTTCAGGCTGCGCACATGTTTCAGGTTAACCAGATGGCTTCGGTGAATCTGTACAAAACCCAGGCCGGCATATTTGTTTTCCCACTCCTTGATCGTGCCGTTAACACCGTCCAGCATGGCCTCTTGCATTAGATGGATTTTCAGGGTGTTGGCTGACTTATTTTTGGCGATAAACATGATTTCGCCAGGATCGATAAATTCGGTATGCCATTCATGCTCGTCAAAACGATTGGCTATCCGGTGGCGTACCACGATCCGCTTGGAATAATTGCCGGTGACCGGCGCAACGCGGGCTTGTTTTTGACGTATCCAATCCAGCGCTTCATCGACTTTGCTATTTTCCAATGGCTTGAGCAAGTAATGCGCCGGATGCAAACGATGCGCTTCCACCGCGGTCTGCGGATGGCCGGTGACGAACACTATCCATGGCGCATGCGCCAGCCGGTTGATCGCATACGCCAGATCCAACCCGGCGCGCTCGTTTTCGGTTTGAATATGGATATCCAGAAATATGCCGTCTATTTGCGGATATTCCTTGATCAAGGCCCAAGCCTCCTGGGCGTTGGCCGCTTCCGCAACCACTTCAAAATCGGGATGCCGACATTTGAGTATGTTTTTTAATTCGTCGCGAGCTAGATACTCGTCGTCCACGATAATCACGGCGCGTTTACCTACCATGGTGCAGTCCTCTTGGGTATAGTCAAAATAACTTCGGTGCCGTGGCCCTCCCAACTGTTAATCGTCATCGCCGCCTGCCGGGGAAAAGCCAGTTTCAAACTTTGTTGCAAGTGATAAAGCGCGCTGCCGTTGCCGTTAGCCGATTCCAGCGGGCGCTTGCCGAGTTCAGCCAACCGCAAAGCCGGAATGCCGCCGCCGTTATCGCCGACCCGCACCGTTAATGCATTGCCGTGATCCACGGCAATAATATCGATTTGGAGAGGCCCGGTTCGGCCATGCATGCCGTGCAGCAGGGCGTTTTCGGCCAAGGTTTGCAGGCAACGCGGCGGCAATTGGCAACTTAATAATTGCGGCGAAATGTAGCTTTTAAACTGAAACGCCTCCGGAAAACGCAAGGTCTGGAAATCCAGATAACGTTCCACCTGGGCCAACTCTTGTTGCAACGAGATCGAATTGGCGCCGACGCTACGCCGGGTATCGTCCAGAAAACGCGCCAGTTTCACCACGTATTGCGACGCCGCTTCCGGATCGCGGCGTATCAAAGCCTTGATGGCGTTCAGGGTGTTGTTCATGAAATGCGGCTCGATTTGCGCATTCAAGGCCCGCAACTCGGCCTGCTGAGCCTGATTCCGCAGCCTATCCCGTTCCAAATCCTGCATCACGAACAGAAACAACAGCACGCCCAGGGTATTGACCACAGCCACCGGCAACAAGGTTTCCAGAACCAGGATCACGGCATCGGCATAGGGCTCGACCCAAACCAGCAAAATCAGCTTCTGCATGGCGGTACCGATCAGCGTGATAAACAGCGCGCCTTTCAGGCCAGTTGCCCAGCCTGGCCGCCATTGAAACGCCAAACCGGCCCACACCCCTTGAACGACCGTCGCAAAGGCGCTGGCCGGCGCCGCGAATCCGCCCAACAGATACCGCTCCCAACCGGACAATACTCCCGCTCCCAAACCTATCCACGGCCCACCGGTCAATCCCGCCGCCATCACCATTAAATCCCGGAAGCCAATCACCGCCTGGGAATGTTTCAAGGCATCGGACAAGTCGGTAGGCCAAGCGACGCGCTTGCCAAGTTGATGTACGTCCAACAAGAATCCGCTGTGGGTGCCGATGATCGCCAATATGCCAAAGAATGCCGCCGACACCAGACGGTTACGCCACTGATACGGATCGCCTCGCAATGCTTGTCTCAGCCATTCCATCCGTATGGACACATAAGCGGCCATCAAGACCACGCACACCCGCTGCGACAACTGCGCGGTGTTGTCCAGCCAATGAAACATCATGTCAGCAGGATAGTGCATGTCGAGTTCTCGATATTCTGATTAAACCCTTCGACCAGCCTGTCCCGTGCGAAGCCGAAGGGCTAGCGACAGGCTGGTCGAAGCATGAATGGCATCAATTCCGGTGAGTCCGGATTTCCGCTTGGGCGCGAACGCCATGGCCGGACTTAATCAAAGATTACTTAAGTGAAAATTAACCGGCTTTTTAGCTTATCGATCAGGCTTTAGCAGCTGTTTAAGACGACTCATCCTAGGCCAAAAGCTCACCCCCAAATTCCGCTTTTAATCTAGTAACGCCAGTCATTCATCGGCTAAAACCCCTATTTAACGTCAGCGGTATGGCAATACGGTTTTATCAAAGAGTAGTGTTAATCACACCGTAAGTTTCAAGTTCGATCATCAATCAACCCGATCAGGAGCAATAGCCATAAAAAATAAGTTCTTAAATCAAATGTACGCGTCATAAGTCCGGCCAAAAACCGATTACACACCTTTTTCATAGCAGGCAATCCTATGCGCCAACCCAAACACACACTTTCTCGATTCCGACTGGCAGTCCTACTGCTGTTGAATCTAACCCTCTTGGCTAGCCCCATCCGCAGTTTTGCGGCCGGCCAGGATTCTCGCCGGCAAGATTTGTCGAAGATTATCGTCGAGCCCTTCACCACATCCGCAACCGCCGGCCTGCCCAGCCTGCATGCCAAAGCGGCCGAAGAATTGACCGAGGCCATCCGCAAGCAACTAGCCGAAGAAAGCCGGCTACAAATCGACAAGACGGCACACTCGTTAAAGCTGGTGGGCAGCATAGTCTCTTATCGGGATGCCATGCTGGATGTTCAGGGCACGTTATACGATGACGATAACTTGCTGGTTAACAGCCGAGTTAAACGTCCGATTAAGCCTGAAGACGATTGGGAGGAAGGCATAGACCTGGTCGCGGAACAATTGCTCGATGAGTTGATCGGCGACATACGGGCAGTTCAACAACATAGCTATAGCGAATATTTTACCGTCAGCCCCGGCTTCAACGACTGCTCCAGCTACAATGGCTATTCCCCCGATGCCGGATGCAGCGATAATTATTACAGCACCTGGGGCTGGTGGCGCCATAACCACCATCATGACCGGCAGCCGGTTCAAAGCGGTCAAGTCCCGCAACAACCGCAAGATCGCCACCCCCACGACGCTCACCGCCGTCACAAGCACGAAACAGATCGCGACCATGCGCAACATGAGCACCCTCAACATGACGAACATCATGCCCTGGGCGATCACGAACGCCATCCTGGCAAACGGCATTGGATCTCCGATACCGGCACGGATAGTCATCACGGCACAACGCCAGTCATGGGTGACAGACCCCACACGGTCGCCCCGCAATCGGAAAAGCTCGACGCGTCCCGGCTGAAACAACCAGCGTCCGGAATTTCATCCGATGCTAATCCGGCGCCCTCCGCTACCAACACCGGTAATAACCAACCTCGCCTACCTTCGGATACTAGCCCCCATCATGCAAGACCCCATAGCCATGAAGCATCCCCTGGTTCGGCGGCCCCATTGCCACAAACGCTTAATCCAAATTCGCCAGACAAAGCGGCTCCCGGATTAAGCCCAAATCCCGTTCAACCGCAATCCGATATACCACGGCACCATGGCAAACCATCCCCTGAATCGAGATTACCGGCTAGCGAGCCCTCATCGGCTACGGGCAGCGTAACCGGCTTGGAACCCGCCACGACGCCTCCGCAAGAGCCTGCCAACAAACCTGGCCGGGTAATCGAACCCAAGCCAGAGTCATCAGCCGGACGCCTTCCTTCATCGATAGGCAAGGAAATGAAATCGCCCGCCGATCTGCCGTCCCCCCGAGAACATGGGCCTCGCGCCGGGCTAGGCTCCGCTCCGGCCTCCGAGCCGAAGGCAGCCCCAGGCTCACCGTCCTTGGAAAACGCAACGAAACCCGGCAACGCGCCGAATCAATCCCAAGCACCCATGCCTGTTTCAGGTTCGCCATCATCCTCCGGTATCGTAAGCCCTAGCCCTACCTTGTCGCCGTCGCCGGCTTCAACGCCGAAACCGGAGGCCACCTCGGCACCGACATCCACAGCGCCCAACCCCGCAAGTCCGGTATCTCCGCCGGCTAGCCCAAGCAGTCCCGGCGCACTCTCGACGCCATCCCATGACAGCGCGCCTAGTTCGGGCATTTCACCGGCACCGGCTTCCGGTTCGCAATCGTCTGGCGGTTCATCATCGTCTTTTGGCAGCGCGACAAGTTCCGCTCCGGTTTCGACACCATCCTATAACGCCGCGCCCAGTCCGAGCATCCCACCGGCACCGGCCTCCGGTTCACAATCGTCTGGCGGTTCATCAGCATCTTTTGGCGGCGCGACAAGTTCCGCTCCAGTTTCGACACCGTCCTATAACGCCGCGCCCAGTCCGAGCATCCCGCCGGCACCAGCTTACCGTCCGCAATCGTCTGGCGGTTCGTCATCGTCTTTTGGCGGCGCGACTAGCGCCAGTCCGGCTTCCATGCCTACCCCAAGCATTCCATCGAGCGCCCCACCATCCGCCGCGACAACCAGCGTTAGTCCGAGTCCTAACGTTGCCCCCTCGCCGCCAGCCCAGAAGCCCGCTGCGAAACCGTCCGCCACATCGAGCGGCGCTACTACGCCTTGATGGAGATTGATTTAAGGATAGTAATCGCCTTTGCCCGATAAGGACTGTCAATCTAAAGCCAAGGACGGAAGTGCTTTCATACCTCGTCATACCTGCATGCCATGCGGGTATGACACTCCTTCCGATCTGCTTGCCTTCGCCGCCAAACAAATTTCCAATCGGCTCCCGATACCACATGGCTGCAACGCACTCCGGGCAACGCTATGTGAAACGCATCGGATGAAATCCCTAAGTCTTGCTCGGCATCTTAAACACCATCAGCCAACACCAAACTATAATAGCCGTACCTCTTGATCATCCAACCCTAAGCAAACAGTTCCCATGACAATAATCAATATCCAACAAATGATGGCCGACAGCGGCGTGGCGTTCGGCACCAGCGGTGCACGCGGCCTGGTCAACCAGATGAACGATCAAGTCTGCGCCGCTTATACCCTGGCGTTTCTGCATGGCCTCGGCCTGGCAAAACCGGGCCAAAAAATCGCCCTGGGCATGGATCTGCGGCCATCCAGCCCAGCCATCGTCCGCGCCTGTGCCGCCGGTATTCGCCAGGCGGGTTGCGAGGTGGATTTCTGCGGAGTGCTGCCGACGCCGGCATTGGCCTTGTATGCCTTGTCGCACGGCATGCCGGCTATCATGGTCACCGGCAGCCATATTCCCTTCGACCGCAACGGCATCAAGTTTTACCGGGCCGAAGGCGAGATCAGCAAAGCAGACGAAGCGGCCATCACCCATGCCGAAGTTGAACTGCAAACCATTGCCGACGATGGCGCAATGCCCACCGTTAATCCCGACGCCTTGCAGCAATACCTGCAGCGCTACACCGCTTTGTTTGCCGGCGACCTGCTGGCCGGCTGGCGGATCGGCGTCTACGAACATTCCAGCGCCGCCCGCGATTGCCTGAAAGAGCTGCTGTGCGCGCTGGGCGGCGAGGTGGTCGGCCTGGAGCGCACCGATACCTTCGTGCCTATCGATACCGAAGCGGTCAGCGAGGAAGATAGACAGCGAGGATTGAACTGGGCCGCAGAACATAAACTGAATGCCATCATTTCCACCGACGGCGACGGCGACCGGCCGCTGATCGCCGACGAAACCGGCACCTGGCTGCGCGGCGACATCGTTGGTCTGCTGTGCGCCAAGTTTTTGGGCGCCGACACCGTGGTGACGCCGGTCAGTTGCAATACCGCTATCGAAGCCTCCGGCCTGTTCAAACAGGTGATCCGTACCCGCATCGGTTCACCCTATGTGATTGCCGGCATGGAGCAAGCCACGGGTAGCGTGGCGGGTTTCGAAGCCAACGGCGGCTTCCTGGCCGGCAACGGTTTAACGGTTGGCCAGCAAACGCTGGCGGCATTGCCGACCCGCGATGCCGTGTTGCCGGCCTTGGCGGTATTGGCGATGGCACGGCGGCAGGGTAGCAAAATATCGGCGCTGCTCGCCGACTTGCCGCAACGCTATACCGCCAGCGACCGCCTGCAGGATTTTCCGGTTGCCAACAGCCGGGCCTTGCTGGACAGATTGCAAGGCGACGACACCGCCTACCGCAGCCTGTGGGGCAGCGAGCTGGGTGCGGTTGCAGGGCGTGATTTGACCGACGGCCTGCGCCTGACCTTCGACAACGGCGAAATCGTCCACCTGCGGCCGTCCGGCAATGCGCCGGAATTGCGCTGTTACGCGGAAGCCGACAACATGGATAGAGCTCAATCGCTGGTCACATTGAGCTTGAAACGTATTTCCGGCCGATAAGACTGTTAATGAATGGTTAAGAATCGCTATAGTATTCTGTAGTCGCAGTTCATCACTTACTAGAGGTATAACCCATGAGAAATAAAGCCATTTTATTGAGTTCATTATTGTTTGCTTCCGGTGCGGTACTGGCCGAACAATCCGTGCTGGAAGCCGCCGGCAAGCAAGCGGTTAAAGATGCGGCTACCACTGCCGCCCCCGGCGTAGTTAAAGGTGCCGAGACGGCAAATCAAACCCTGGAAAACGCTAAAGGCGTGAAAGAAGCGGTAACAAATGCCCCGGAAGCCGTCAAAGAACAGGCTCAGGAGAAGGTCAAAGCAGCGGCCGAGGAAAAAATCAAACAAGCAACACCGGAAGAGCTAAAACAAGGCGCTGAAACCTTGAAAGCCGGCAAGGAAACTGCCAAGGAATTGAAAGGCAAAGTCGATGCCGCGCCTAAATCATCGGGCGAAGCCGTAAAAGCGGTTAAAGGTAAAGCTAAACAAAAAGCGGCCGAAAAGGCGCTGGATCTGTTGCGTTAATTCCTAGCTGATTTACCCGCACTTACGTACGATCAAAGGCCGGTTCATCCGGCCTTTTTTGTGTAGGCCGTCAGGCCGATTTACCGGCGTTAAGCCTCGCTCCCTCGCCACAAAATATATTTACATCCAGCGTTTGACGCGATTTTGGCAAATACCCATCAATCTGCCGCCTTGCCGGAAAATGCTATCCCTGTTAAGCCGCGATGCCGCCTTATGCCAAAGAAATCGACCAATCTCCAGGCCTTTTTGCTTGGTCTGGTTTCTGAATCGGATAGACTGTTCGCTATAAAACATAAAATCGCATAGTTCAAGGAATCGGCTTTTTAGCATTGCCGCAAGACCATGGTAATACGAGACAGGCAACCACATTTGATACAGGCTGATCCCAATCTGAAAATTCAGCGACAAACCCATTAACGCACCGCTGACCACCAGCAGATAGGCGAAAGCCGGGGTTTCCCGAGTCAGATACCAGGCAAAAATATCGACCAGCATACTCAAAAACGGAATACCGACGGTCAAGCGCTTCAGCCACACCGGCATCTCGCAGAAAACGAACAATTTGCCGACAAAAAACAGGATAAAAGCGATGCCGAACAAATGAATATGCGAAACCCGTACCAACGACGGTATCGACGCGCCGCGGTCGGCTTCGGTGAGTTTGGCGACCTGTTCGTAGCTGGTCAGCGGCGGGACGTTCATGCCGCTGGCGGGCGAGTGGCAGACTTGGCAATCGCGTTGCAGGATAGGTTCCACCTGGCTGGCATAAATTTCGCGTTGGGCGCCGGAGGCTATCCAGTCGAGAATGATCTCCTTGTCGGCAGGCGATTTCAGGTTGCCGGCCATCGGCCCGTTAATCGCCGCAGCCAATCGGGTTTGATCCGGGCTGCCATGATAGGCGATTGCCACATCGGCCACGGACAATCCGGGCTGGCCGTCGCGCCCCTGATGCGTGAAGTAAATTTGTCCCAATGAGAACAAATAACCGATGGCAATCGTCAGCAAAAACAGACTGTTGAGGATGCGTTCCGAAATGGAAATATCGCTGAAACGTTGACAGTAACGAGGACAATCTTGCATGACTTACCTCCAATTTCTTGAATAGGTCAAATAATTTCCTGCAAGATACGCGCCTTAACCTGAACACCAGTCACGATAAGGCTCTACGGCCGATGGCGTTTGTTGAGAGGCTTCATTAGGAGCTACAATGGCGCAATTACGCACTGATTTTGATCGCGATCGCGCGCGGCGTCGGCGTTATTTGTCAGGATTTCCAAGCCATGCAACCCTATCTCGATTTACTCAATAAAATCCTCAACGAAGGCCACCAAAAGGGCGACCGTACCGGCAGCGGCACCTTATCGATCTTCGGCCATCAGATGCGTTTCGATCTGGCGGCGGGTTTTCCGCTGGTGACTACCAAAAAAGTCCATTTAAAATCCATCATCCATGAATTGCTGTGGTTTCTGAAAGGCGACACCAATATCGCCTATCTAAAGGAAAACGGCGTGACGATCTGGGACGAATGGGCGGATGGCAACGGCGAATTGGGGCCGGTATACGGCAAGCAATGGCGCAACTGGCCGGTCGGCAACGGCGAAGCGGTCGATCAAATCGCCCAGGTAATTCAACAGATTCGCCAAACGCCGAATAGCCGGCGCATCATGGTTTCGGCCTGGAACGTGGCGGATTTGCCGGATGAGACGCTGTCGCCGCAAGCCAACGTCGCCAACGGCAAGATGGCGCTGGCGGCCTGCCATGCGCTGTTCCAGTTTTATGTAGCGGACGGCAAACTGTCCTGCCAGCTTTACCAGCGCAGTTGCGATACCTTTCTGGGCCTGCCGTTCAATATCGCCAGTTACGCACTGCTGACCCACATGGTGGCGCAGCAATGCGGTCTGGCGGTCGGCGATTTCGTCTGGACCGGCGGCGACGTGCATCTTTATATGAATCATCTGGAACAAACCCGGTTGCAATTGACCAGGCAAGCGCTGGCCTTGCCTCGTCTCAATATCAAACGCAAACCGGACTCGATTTTCGACTATCGCTACGAGGATTTCGAGATGCTGGATTATCAGGCCCACGCCGCTATCAGAGCGCCGATTTCGGTATAAACAACGTGAACAACGAAAAACGTCTGGAAATTTTCGAGCGGCTGGCCGAAGCCATAGCCGACCCGACCACCGAGCTTATATATGGTACGCCGTTTGAGTTGCTGATCGCGGTGGTGCTGTCCGCGCAAGCTACCGACAAAGGGGTCAACAAGGCGACCGCCAAACTATTTCCGGTTGCCAACACCCCGCAGGCAATATTGGCGCTAGGCGAGGACGGACTGAAGGAATACATCAAAACCATCGGCCTGTTCAACAGCAAGGCCGCCAATATCATCAAGCTTTGCGAAGCGCTGTTGAAACGGCACCACGGCGAAGTGCCCAGAGACCGCGCGGCGCTGGAAGCCTTGGCCGGCGTCGGCCGAAAGACCGCCAATGTGATATTGAACACCGCATTCGGCGAGCCGACCATCGCCGTCGACACCCACATTTTCCGGGTCGCCAACCGCACCGGTCTGGCGTCGGGCAAAAACGTATTGGAAGTCGAGAAAAAATTGGACAAAACCGTTCCCAAACAGCATAAAAAGGATGCCCATCATTTGCTGATTCTGCATGGCCGCTATACTTGCATTGCCAGAAAACCGCGCTGCGGGAGTTGCTGCATCGCCGATTTATGCGAATTTAAGGAAAAGAATTTAACCTGAGTATGCAATAATCAGGACTGAACTTTAGCTAATACGAGCCAGTCGTAAACCCGGCTTTGTTAAGGCCGGCGTTCCATAACTATAAATACACCCGAGGATAGAATAATGAAAAAACTGAACAAAACTCCGCTTGCCGCCGCCATGGGAACCGTCGTTATTTCAGGCTTTGCCGCCAACGTCAACGCCGATAGCAACCCGTTTGCAATGACGGAATTATCGAATGGTTACATGCAGGTCGCCGCCGGCCATTCCAATGCTAAAGGTGTCGAAGGCGCTTGCGGCTCCAATGCCACGGATGCCAACGGCAATAAAAAATCCGACGTCAAAAAAGCCGAAGGTTCATGTGGCGAAGGCAAATGCGGCGGCATGATGAGCGGCGGCAAAATGAAAAAAGGCATGGAAAGCGCATGCGGCGCGATGATGAAAGGCAAAGAAGGCGCTTGCGGCATGGGCATGATGGGCGGCATGAATCACGGCGATGACGGCAAGGATAAAAAAGCCGAAGAAGGTAGCTGTGGTGCGATGATGGGTGGTAACAAAAAAGCCGACGAGCATAGCTGTGGCGCGATGATGAAAGGCAACGAAGACAGTCACGACTCTAAAGTCGATGCCGACAAAGCCGCAGGCAAATAACTTTTTACTGACTATCAAGCATCCTGGACATGGATTTACAGCAAATTATTTCTGATTACGGCTACTTGGCGCTGTTCGTCCTCACTTTTCTTGAGGGAGAAACTGTTCTGGTGATTGCCGGCTTTTTAGCGTTTCAAGGCAAATTGGAGCTACCGTTGGTGGTGATGACTGCATTTCTTGGCACTTTTGCCGGCGATCAGACTTTTTTCTACCTGGGTCGCTGGAAAGGCATCGCCTTCCTGGAAAAACGTCCGCTCTGGCACAGTAAAACGGATAAGGTATTCGATTTGCTGCACAAGCATCAGCTTAAAGTCATACTGGGATTCCGTTTTCTCTACGGCGTGCGCAACGTCACGCCGTTCGTGATCGGTGCCAGTAGAATAGCGCCCTTGAAATTCTTTTTCCTCAACGGCCTTGGCGCCTTGGTTTGGGCCGCCGCGGTCGGCTATCTCGGTTATCAATTCGGTCATATGGCCGAAGCGATCATGGGACATATCCAAAAATATGAAATGTATATCCTAGGTGCCCTGGTCTTAGCCGGACTTTTATTGTTCTGGCGCTCGACCCATAACAACCGGAATAGCGATAGTTAAAAATGAAGACGACGCATAATCTCGTTCACGGTGCCGGCCTGGGTTTGCGGCGTTCGTTTCTGAGCGAGATTATCGAGCGTCAGCCAAGTCAAGTCGGCTTCTATGAGGTGGCGCCGGAAAACTGGATGACCATAGGCGGCAAGCTCGGCAAACAGTTCAGGGCCATGACCGAACGCTTCGATTTCATCTGTCACGGCTTATCGCTGTCGATCGGTAGCGGCGACCCTCTGGACGAAGGCTTCATTCGCGATCTCAAACAATTCATGGCCGAACACGGCATCAAGTTCTATAGCGAACATCTCAGCTATTGTAGCGAGCAGGGCCACTTGTACGACCTGATGCCGATGCCGTTCACCGGGGATGCCGTCAAGCATGTCGCCCAACGCATCCGCCGGGTGCAAGACATCCTGGAACAAAAAATCGCTATCGAAAACATTTCCTACTATGCCGCGCCCGGACAGGAAATGACCGAAATCGATTTCTTCAACGCCGTGGTCGCCGAGGCCGATTGCGACGTGCTGATCGACATCAACAATATTTACGTCAATAGCGTCAACCACGCTTACGACGCCGAAGCCTTCCTGCGGGCGATTCCGGCCCGGCGCATCGTTTATGCGCACATCGCCGGCCATTACGTGGAGGCGGAAGATTTTCTGGTGGATACCCACGGCGCGCCGGTGATCGATCCGGTGTGGGGCTTGCTGGACAAGGCTTATAAGCTGCATGGCGTGTTTCCCACCTTGCTGGAACGCGATTTCAATTTGCCGCCGCTGGACGACTTGCTCAAGGAAGTGGCCACTATCGCCACGATTCAACATGCGCAAACCGAAAAACGGGTGGCCTGATGGCTGTGGATTTTAGAAACAAACAAACGGAATTCGCCGGCTACATCCGCGACCCCATCAACAATCCAGTACCCGCCGATGTCGACCCGCGACGCATGGCGATGTACCGGGAACTGTTTTTTAACAATATCGACGGCTTCCTGAGCAGCAATTTTCCGGTACTGCGAAAGATCCTGAACGATGACCAGTGGCAGGCATTGGCACAGGATTTTTTTGCCGGGCACCGCTGCCAAACGCCGCACTTTTCCGAAATCGCCGAAGAGTTTTTAGAGTATCTGCAAAACCGGGATAATGCCGACGATTACCCGTTTTTACTGGAACTGGCTCATTACGAATGGGTGGAAATGGCTTTGGCTATCTCCAAGCAGGAAGCCTGCCCCGGCGACGCGGGCTTTGCCGAACACATACTGGAACGGGATGTTGCCTTGTCGTCGCTGGCCTGGCCCTTGGCCTATCGATATCCGGTGCAGCGCATCGCCCCCGATTTTTTACCGCTTACAGCGCCGGACCAACCGACCTATCTGATCGTTTATAGGGATAGTGATGATCAGGTGCATTTTATGCAGTCCACGCCTTTTAGCTTCAGATTGTTGCAGCTTCTGGAGCAGAACCAAGCCCTAAGCGGTGATAGCTGTTTACGCAGGCTGGTAGCGGAAGCTCAGCATCCCGATCCGGAAATGCTGTTCGACCAAGGCCTGAAGAGTCTGCAAGCCTTGGCCGGCAAAGGCATCGTCATTCCGGCTGACGACGCATAAAACTGTGCACCCAGACCAACCCTTCGTCATTCCACTCCATACCGGCGTGCATTTTCAGGATTAAATCCTTGTACATCGCCAGGCTCGGATAGCCTTCGGCCTGCGCATCCTGATCGGTCATCGAACCTAAGGACTTGCGCTCCACGCTAGTTACCACAAACTCCACGCCGTCCAACGTAAAGGTTTCGCCGGGATAGGCATACAGCCCATCGCGGCGTTGTTGGGTTTTCCGGCCGCTTATCGCGGCTTCAATCAATTTGGGGTGACGAATCAGGCGATCGATGTCGCAGGTTTTTTCGGGATAAGCATTCACGGTGATTATTGCCTCTATGAAAAATCAGACGGCAGCCTAATCTAAACGGTTTGAGCGATCAAGCTATTTGCACGGCAGATGAGGCTCTGAAAAAACCTCATCTGCATATTCCGTTGCGCGGAAGCCGTCATAAACGCGCCATAAGGATTCCATCAGGATTTTATTTTGCTCGCTGGATTACAGTGGCCGCCGACAATCGAGGCTTAATTTTAGCCATCGCCTTACGGCGAGGACGAGCAAACGGCATCAATTATTTCGCGCTAAACTAACGACCATCAACGATGATCAACAGCCCTATTGGGCTATTTCCTTCGAAACCAATCATCGCCTGAAGCACTGCATTATCGGTTCTTAACCAACCTGTATAAGGAGTTCAAAAATGGCTATTTTTGAAATTGCAGTTTTATCGTCGCCCCTACCGGCCTCGGCAGGCCTGGGTGTCAGGCAGTGTAGGAATCGACCACCCCCTATTCTTGGGAAGCATCCTAACCAGTTGATTTCATTCCCGCCAAGTTTATCGAATCCTGAGCAAAATCCAGCCATTACCGCTCATTCCGGGTTTGCGGCAGATTCGTTCGGAACCTCTCCCGGTTTTTGCCTTCCGGCTATTTCAACCCTGTCTTCGGAGATCGTCCATGCCAACCCTAGCAATTGAAGGCGAATTAACCATCTATACAGCCGCCCAGCAAAAACCCAAATTGCTTAGTTTTCTGAAGAAAGGCAAGCAACTGGAGATCAATCTTGCCGGCGTCTCGGAAATCGACACGGCAGGTCTACAATTGTTGATCTTGATCAAGCGCGAAGCCGCGCAAACTGGTAAAAGCCTGAGTTTCGTCATGCACAGTAAAGCCGTGCTGGAGACGCTGGAACTCGCCAATCTCATCGGCACTTTCGGCGATCAAGTGGTCTTGGCCCACAACGAGGAGTAACCATGAGCTTCGATACGGAAATGCGCGCCGCCCTGCAGACCTTCACCATCGAAAGTCTGGAGTTGCTGCAGGATATGGAAGAAGGCTTGCTCGGCCTGGAAGACGACCAGGAACCGGCCGAACGCATCAACGCCATCTTTCGCACCGCCCACACTATCAAGGGCTCGGCCGGCCTGTTCGGACTGGATCATATCGTCGCCTTCACCCATGTCGTGGAAAGCGTGCTGGATAGGCTGCGCGACGGCAAACTGGCGGTTTCCACGGAACTGGTAGCCGCTCTGCTGCCTTGCTGCGACCACATCACCCAACTGATTCACGGCGTCGCCGACGGCCAGACCGATGAAGACCCGGCAACATCCGCCGCCGGCCGACAATTACTCGACGGACTGCAACCTTTCCTGAACACCGAGCCTAACAAAACCGTGACAACGCTTGCCGAGAAGCAAGAGCGTGTCGAATCCATGGGCGGGGGTGGCGTAAAAACCGGAAACTGGCATCTGTTTCTGCAATTCGGCGAAAACAGCCTGCGGGACGGCATGGATCCCTTGTCGTTTATCCGCTATCTGAGCACATTGGGCGAAATCGTGCATTTAACCACCTTCAGCCACTCCATGCCGGCGGCCGACAGCATGGATCCGGAAAGCAGCTATCTGGGTTTTGAAATCATCCTGAAAAGCGATGCCAACAAGGAAACCATCGAAAACGTCTTCGAATTCGTTCGCGACAGCAGCCATATCCACATTCTGCCCCTGGAAAACAGGATTCCCTATTATGTCGAACTGATCGAGTCGCTGAGCGAAGATAATGCCCAACTCGGCGAATTGCTGATTAAAAGCGGCGTCATCACCCAGCGCGAACTGGAAGAGGGCCTTAAAACCCAACGAACCCAAGGCCAGTCACAGCAAACAGCTGCCCGTATCGGCGAAATCCTGGTGGACCGGCAAGTCGTACAACAACCGCTGGTCGATGCCGCGCTGGAAAAACAAAAACAGCTTAAAGACAACAAAGCCCACGAAAGCCAAAGCATCCGCGTCGACGCCGAGCGCCTGGACAAATTGATCGACCTGGTCGGCGAACTGGTGATTTCCACCGCGGCGGTCAGCCTGCGCGCCAAGCAGATCGGCGACGTCGCCTTGCAGGAAACCAATGCAGCAGTGATCGGCCTGGTCGAAGACGTCCGCGACAGTGCGCTGCAACTGCGCATGGTGCCCATAGGCACCACCTTCAGCCGCTTCCAGCGCGTGGTGCGCGACGTCAGCAAGGAACTGGGCAAGGACATCAAGCTGGTCATCAGCGGCGCCGAAACCGAGGTCGACAAATCCGTGGTCGAGAAAATCGGCGACCCCTTGATGCATCTGGTACGCAACGCCATGGATCACGGTATCGAACGCGCCGAGCTGCGCGCCGAACGCTGCAAACCGGCACAAGGTACGCTAAAACTGAATGCCTACCACAGTTCCGGCAACATCGTCATCGAAGTCAGCGACGACGGCGGCGGCCTCGACCGCGACAAAATCCTGGCCAAGGCCATCGAACGCGAACTGGTTCAGCCGGGGGCATCCCTCAGCGACCAGGAAATTTACGCACTGATTTTCGAACCAGGCTTCTCCACCGCCGAGCAGGTATCCAGCCTCTCCGGGCGCGGCGTGGGCATGGACGTGGTCAAGCGCAACATCAGCGAGCTGCGCGGCGTGATTCATGTCGACAGCCAGCCCGGCCAGGGCACCACGCTGAGAATTCATTTACCGCTGACACTGGCGATCATCGACGGCTTCCTGGTCGGCGTCGGCGAATCCTCGTATGTGATACCGCTGGACCGGGTGGTCGAATGCGTGGAACTGCCGGTCGACGACAGCCGAGATTACATGGAGCTACGCGGCGAAGTATTGCCGTTCATCCGGCTCCGCCAGTTATTCCGTAAAAACGGCGTAGAGGCGAGGCGGCAAAACGTCATCGTCGTCGAGCATCTCGACCTCAAGGCCGGGTTGGTAGTCGACAGGCTGATGGGCGAACTGCAGACCGTGATCAAACCGCTGGGCAAACTGTTCAGCCATGTGCAGGGCGTGGGCGGCTCGACCATCCTCGGCAGCGGCGAAGTGGCGCTGATTATCGATGTGCCGACCATGCTGAGGCAACAGGAACAGAGTACGGTGACGGGATAAAAATATAAAAAACGATGACGGTTCCCCATGGATTCGCTGGACTTGAATTTTCGGAGCCTGTCTATTTTGCGATTGATCAACCGGGAGAAGGAACATGTTCAAAAATATGAAAATCGGGATGCGCCTCGGCTTGGGTTTTGCGGTAGTACTATTGTTGATGGTGGTTTTGATTTATGAAGGCCTCGGCGGCATGGCGGCTCAAAATGAAAAAATGGATAAGATCCTTAACGAGAACAACGTTAAAACGGCCTTGTCCTATAGCATGGCCGAGAATATCCATATCGTTACGCGCGTGATGCGTACCCTCATTTTGGTGACAACCGATGCCGAGATGCAGGCGGAAAAGGAAAAAATAGATAAGGCGCGTGCCGCCTATAATAAAGCTAAGGAAGAGCTGGACAATATGGGGGGTAGTGAAACAGGCAAGGCACTCCGCAAAAAAATAGACGCCGCCGCCGAAGCAGGCCGCGAAGCCAATAACAAGGTGATCGAACTGGCGATGGCCAACAAAAATGCCGAAGCCACCGATTTACTGATAAAAACCGCCGCACCGCTGACGGTTAAATGGCAGGATGTAATTGACGAGTACCAGAATCATCAAGAAGGGGTGAATCAGGCGGATGCCAAGGCGGCGACAGATGCTTACAGTCAGGCGCTTACCATGATGTATACGTTGGGCGGTGTAGCCATCCTGATGGGCATCGGGATAGCCTTGTGGGTGACCCGCTCCATCACCCAGCCGCTGAGCGTCGCTATGAATACCGCCAATAAAATTGCCGTCGGTGACCTGTCAACCAATATCCAGGTCGACAGCAGCGATGAAACCGGCCAGTTGCTGTCCGCCATGAAGAACATGAGCGATGCCATCAAGGCCTTGCTGGCGGAGATGGAGCATATGTCGGCTGAACACGAAAAAGGCGACATCGACGTCATAGTCGACAGCAAAAAATTCCAAGGCAGTTTCCAAACCATGGCTCAAGGCGTCAATGATATGGTCGGCGCCCATATCGCCGTCAAGAAAAAAGCCATGGCGGTATTCAAAGCCTTCGGCGAAGGCAATTTCGACGCCAACATCGAGCGTTTGCCCGGTAAAAAGGTCTTCATCAACGACGCTATCGAACTGGTGCGCGGCAATCTGAAAGGCTTTATTGCCGACATGAATCACATGAGCAAAGAACACGAGGCCGGTGACATCGACGTGCTGATGGATGCCAATAAATTCAAAGGCGATTTTGCGGTGATGGCCACAGGTGTTAATGACATGGTGTCTGGACATATCGCCGTGAAGAAAAAAGCCATGGGCGTCTTCAAAGCCTTCGGTGAAGGCAATTTCGACGCCAACATCGAGCGTTTGCCCGGTAAAAAGGTCTTCATCAACGACGCTATCGAACTGGTGCGCGGCAATTTGAAAGCGGTGATGGCCGACACCAATACCCTGATAAATGCTGCAAATGAGGGCCGTCTGGATGTTCGCGCCGATGCAGCTAAACATCAAGGCGATTTCCAAAAACTGGTGCAAGGCATCAACCAAATCCTCGACGGCATCGTATTGCCGGTCAACGAAGCGGTTGAAGTATTAACCTTGGTCGAACAAGGCGACCTGACCCGTACCGTCAAAGGTAATTACAAAGGCCAGCTCGGCGACTTTAAAGACACCGTCAACAACACCGTCGCCAAACTCTCGGAAACCATCGCCCAAGTCATCGACTCCGCCGATCAGCTAGGCAATGCCTCCGAGCAGATCAGCGCCACCTCGCAAACGCTGTCTCAAGCGTCCAGCGAGCAGGCGGCCAGCGTCGAGGAAACCAGCGCCAGCATCGAACAGATGGCGGCCAGCATCAACCAGAATACCGAAAACGCCAAAGTCACAGACGGCATGGCCGGCAAGGCCAGCAAAGAAGCCGCCGAAGGCGGCGTCGCCGTCAAGCAAACCGTGATAGCAATGAAGGACATTGCCAGCAAAATCGGCATCATCGACGACATCGCCTACCAGACCAATATGCTGGCACTCAACGCCGCCATCGAAGCGGCACGGGCCGGCGATCACGGCAAAGGTTTCGCGGTGGTGGCGGCGGAAGTCCGCAAGCTGGCGGAACGCAGTCAGGTGGCTGCCCAGGAAATCGGCCAACTGGCGGAAAACAGCGTCAACACTGCGGAAAGCGCCGGCGAATTGCTGGATGCCATCGTCCCCAGCATCGCCAAGACTTCGGATCTGGTGCAGGAAATCGCCGCCGCCTCCCAGGAACAATCAGCCGGCGTCAGTCAGATCAACACCGCGATGAGCCAAATGAACCAAATCACCCAGCAAAACGCTTCGGCCAGCGAAGAGCTGGCCGCCACCGCCGAGGAAATGACCGGCCAAGCCGAACAACTGCAAAACCTGATGAGTTTCTTCAGAATCGGTCATGACCAAAGGCCATCGGCTCGTTCCGCGCCTAAAGGCAGCAAAAAGACCGAGAAAACCAAGCAGGGATCGCAACCCCATCGCGGCGGCGAACACCACGAAGCCGGACTCGATCTGAGTCACTTCGAACGGTTTTAGGAGTACGTCATGGCAACCACCGAACAATTGCCGGCCGTTCTGGCGGGAAATTCGCTCGCCGGCGCCGGCCAATACCTGACCTTCGTACTAGCCGGCGAAACCTATGCGCTAGGGATTTTGAACATCAAGGAAATCATCGATTACGGCAATCTGACCGAAGTGCCGATGATGCCGGCTTTCGTACGCGGCGTCATCAACCTGCGCGGCAGCGTGGTGCCGGTGGTCGATCTGGCGGCGCGCTTCGGCAAGGGCAGTACCCATATCGCCAAGCGCACCGGCATCGTCATCGTCGAAACCGCCGCCGATACCGACGACCAGCAGGACATCGGTATCATCGTCGATGCGGTCAACGAAGTCGTCGATATCGGCCAACAGGACATCGAACCGCCACCCAGCTTCGGCGCCGGCATCCGCCCGGAATTCATCAACGGCATGGCCAAACGCAACGGCAAATTCATCATCCTGCTCAACGTCAACAGGGTATTGTCAGTGGACGAGATGGCCGATTTAAGCAAAACCGCTTCGGACAACCCTAGCCCACCGGTATTGGAGGATAACGGCGAATGAATTCTAATAGCCAAATCTAGCAGAACGATTAGGTCAGGGTAGGCGAGAGCGTTCCCTGACCATTCGAGTTTAATGTCGCATAACCGTTCGGTAACGGCTCCTACGTTGCCTAACCCACAGGAATGCGTTGAATGCGAAACTAGCGGGAGTCTTTTTCCGCCTGCATCCCTGTAGCCACATCGCGACAACGTGAGCTATAGTGCCTACGGCCTCTGACGCCAGCAGGCGCATGGTTCCGGCCGCTGGACAGGTTGGGCTCGATCCGGCCAACTAGGCTGGAAGACGATGGAAGCACCGCTTAAGGCGACTCCCCACAAAAACGATACTCGAAGAACAGCCGGATATGCGGCAAAACATCCAGCCGGACCGCATGGACTACGCCGTTAGCATTAGAACGGCATGCAAATCGCCCATTCGACTATGTCCGGACAAGAAAATAAGGGGATGCCCCCAAATGTTGTTGAGTGAAATGCCGCCAAAGACAGCAACATGGCTGCCTCTCTCACTTTACAAAGCAGTCGGGAAGGAAATGAGTAAAACGGTTCACCAAGAATGGCGTTGAGTCTGAGTTTTATGGCTTGTCGATCGTTAGCGGTTGACGGTCATCGGTTTTGGAATTAACCAATCGGGAGTACACCAATGTTTAAAAATATGAAAATCGGAATGCGTCTGGGCTTAGGCTTTTGTATCGTGCTGCTGCTGATGGTGGTCTTAATTTACGAGGGCCTTGGCGGCATGGCGGCTCAGAATGAAAAAATGGACAAGATCGTTAACGAGAACGACGTCAAGACAGCTTTATGCAATACCATGTCCGAGAACATCCATATCGCTTCACGGCTGTTACGCAACATCATTTTGGTGACCGACGAAGCCGGCATGCGGGCGGAGAAGGCGAAGCTGGATAAGGCCCGAGCGGCCTATGACAAGGCAAGGGATGATCTGGAAAAATTTCCGGCCAGTGAAAAAGGCAAAGCTATTCGCAAAACAATCGACGAGGCCGCCATCGTCGCCCGAGAAGTGAACAATAAGGTCATCGAGCTGGGCATGGCCAACAAAAATGCCGAAGCCACCGAATTGCTGCTGAGTAAGGCCACCCCACTGGTGACTAAATGGCAGGAAGCCCTGGATGACAACCTGCAGCGCCAGGTAGAGAACAATCTGGCGGATGCCAAGGCAGCAGCGGATGCTTATGCCGAAGCTCGCACCCTGATGTTCATGTTGGGCGGCATCGCCATTGCCATAGGCCTGGGTATTGCCTTCTGGGTGACGCGCTCCATCACACTGCCGCTGAACATAGCCATGGCTACCGCCCAAAAAATCGCCGTGGGCGATTTGTCGTCCCATATTCAGGTAGCCAGCAGCGATGAAACCGGCCAGCTGCTGTCCTCCATGAAAGAAATGACCGACACCATCAAACGCCTAACCGAAGATGCCGACATGCTATCGAAAGCCGCGGTAGAAGGCAGACTTTCCACAAGAGCCGACGCCACTCGCCATCAAGGCGACTTCCGCAAAGTGGTTGAAGGCGTCAACAATACCTTGAATGCCGTTATCGGGCCGCTCAACGTCGCCGCCGACTACGTGGACAACATCGCCAAGGGCGCGATCCCGGCCAAAATCACCGACCACTACAACGGCGACTTCAATACCCTTAAAAATAATCTGAACACCTGTATCGATGCCGTCAATGCCCTGGTAGCCGACGCCAACATGCTGGCGGTCGCCGCCGTCGAAGGCCGCTTGCAAACTCGGGCCGATGCCGGCAAACACCAGGGCGATTTCCGTAAAATCGTCGAAGGCGTCAACAACACGCTGGACGGCATCGTACTGCCCATCAACGAAGTGGTCGAGGTACTGACCTTGGTGGAACAAGGCGACCTGACCCGCGCCGTCAAAGGCAACTACAAGGGCCAGCTTGAAGATTTCAAGGACACCGTCAACAACACCATCGCCAAACTCTCGCAAACCATCGCCGAAGTGATAGGCGCCGCCGATCAATTGGGCAACGCTTCCGAGCAAATCAGCGCCACCTCGCAATCCCTGTCCCAGGCCTCCAGCGAGCAGGCGGCCAGCGTCGAGGAAACCAGCGCCAGCATCGAACAGATGGCGGCCAGCATCAACCAGAATACCGAAAACGCCAAAGTCACCGACGGCATGGCCGGCAAGGCCAGCAAAGAAGCGGCCGAAGGCGGCATCGCCGTCAAGCAAACCGTGGAAGCGATGAAAGACATCGCCGGCAAAATCGGCATCATCGACGACATCGCCTACCAGACCAACATGCTGGCGCTCAACGCCGCCATCGAAGCGGCACGGGCCGGCGATCACGGCAAGGGGTTCGCGGTGGTGGCGGCCGAGGTCCGCAAGTTAGCGGAACGCAGCCAGGTGGCGGCCCAGGAAATCGGTCAACTCGCGGAAACCAGCGTCAAAACCGCGGAAAGCGCCGGGCAATTGCTGGACGCCATCGTCCCCAGCATCGCCAAGACCTCGGATCTGGTGCAGGAAATAGCCGCCGCTTCCCAGGAACAGTCGGCCGGCGTCAGTCAGGTCAACACCGCCATGAACCAAATGAACCAGATCACCCAACAAAACGCTTCGGCCAGCGAAGAGCTGGCCGCCACCGCCGAGGAAATGACCGGCCAAGCCGAACAACTGCAAACGCTGATGAGTTTTTTCAAAATCGGCCATGGCGGCCGCACCGCCTTCGACCATTCCGCAGCCAAAGTCGCCAAAAAAGCCGAGAAATTCAAGCCGAGCTTGCAGATCAGCCGTAACGGTGCGGAAAGCGAATTGAATTTAAGCAAATTCCAACCCTTCTAGGAGCAGATCATGGCAGCCATCGCAACCACCGGACAATTGCCGGCCGTTCTGGCGGAGAACGCACTCGCCGGCGCCGGCCAATACCTGACCTTCGTGCTGGCCGGCGAAGTCTATGCGCTAGGGATTTTAAACATCAAGGAAATCATCGATTACGGTAATCTGACCGAAGTGCCGATGATGCCGGCCTTCGTACGCGGCGTCATCAACCTGCGCGGCAGCGTGGTGCCGGTGATCGACTTGGCCGCGCGTTTCGGCAAGGGCAGCACCCGGATTGCCAAACGCACCGGCATCGTCATCGTCGAAACCAGGGTCGATAGCGACGACAGCCGGCAGGATATCGGCATCATCGTCGATGCGGTCAATGAAGTGATCGACATTGCCCAGCAAGACATCGAACCGCCACCCAGTTTCGGTACCGGTATTCGCCCGGAATTCATCAACGGCATGGCCAAACGCAACGGCAAATTCATCATTTTGCTCAACGTCGACAGGGTGTTGTCGGTGGACGAAATGGCGGATTTAAGTAAAACCGCGTCGGATTGTTACCGCGCGCCAACATTAACGCATGACGGCAAATAACTTTTGATGGCCGACGCAAACAAGTCGTCATTTCGGCAAACGAAGTGAGCCATGGAGTTTGGGAAAATCTGAAAAAAATCGATTCCACTCATGGTTCGGCGCGCGCCCGAGTGAAGCAGAAAGGCTTAAGGCTCGGTTGCTCCGTTTCTTCCTTCGATATTCAACTTAACCCAGACAAAAGGATGCAGTGCAATGAAAAACATGAAAATAGCAGTCAAACTGGGCCTGGGATATAGCGTTGCTATCTTGATTCTGTTGGCTATCTGGGGATTTTCGGTTATCACTTGCCAGCAAGCCGAGGCGCAATGGTCGAGTTTTGAAAAAAACGATATTGCCAAGAAAGACTTTATTGCGATCGGTAACCGCGCATTGGGCAATGCCATCCACCATTTTAAAAACTATGTGTTGCGAGGCGGCGAATACGACAAGAAATTCATCTCGGACATCGAAGAGCTCAAGCGCATCTCGGCTGCGTACCGCGCCGTCTCCAAAATCACCGGCGAAGAACGTGCCTTGCTCGGCGAAATAGACGCCGCCGCGGATGCCTACCTTGCCGATATGGACAAACTGGCGGGACTGCGGGCCAACGGCTTGCGCATTGAGGAACTGGATAAAAGCATCAAGGGGGCCGATAAGCCAATCTATGCCGCCTTCGAGAAACTTCATGAATTAGTCGCCAAAGAAACATCCGAGTCCACCAAGCAGTTTGGCGATCTGCTCGATAACGCCAAGACGGCTACCAGTACGATGATGCTGATTGCATTGATACTGATGGCAACGCTGGCAATATCGATCACCCTGCTAATTACCCGGCCATTACGGGATGCCCTGGAAGTCGTCAATCGTATTTCCATAGGCGACTTCAGCAATACTATCGACATCAACCGCAAGGATGAAATCGGCCAGTTGCTGGCCGCCATGCAACGAATGAGCGACACGCTGAAAAGCGTACTGATTGACACCGATAAGCTGATCGAAGCGGCGTCCATAGGCAAGCTCGATGTCCGCGCCGATGCCGATAAATACCAGGGCGACTTCCGCAAGCTGGTGGCCGGCGTCAACGACACCATCGGCAATATCGCTGAACCGCTCAAGGTCACCTCGGCCTATGTCGATCAAATTGCCAAAGGCATTATCCCCGAAGTGATCACCGCCGATTACCAAGGCGAGTATCGCCTCATTTTCGATAACCTCAACACGCTGATCAAGATGATGAACGACCTTTTGGCCGAGACCGATACCATCATTCAGAGCGCAACCAACGGCAAATTGGAGCGGCGCGCCGATGCCAACAGATTCTTAGGCGAGTGGAATCAGCTCGTCAAAGGAATCAATCAAACCCTGGACAGCCTGATACGGCCGATCGAGGAGTCGGCAAAGGTACTGGCGCGGATTGAACACGGTGACCTGACCCTATCCGTCAAAGGCGATTACCTTGGGCAGCTCGGCGATTTCAAAGATACCGTCAACAACACCATCGCCAAACTCTCGGAAACCATCGCTCAAGTCATCGTCTCCGCCGACCAGTTGAGCAATGCCTCGGAGCAGATCGGCGCCACCTCGCAATCCCTGTCGCAAGCTTCCACCGAACAGGCGGCCAGCGTCGAGGAAACCAGCGCCAGCGTCGAACAGATGGCGGCCAGCATCAACCAGAATGCTGAAAACGCCAGGGTCACCGACAGCATGGCCGGCAAGGCCAGTAAGGAAGCCGTCGAAGGCGGCATCGCCGTCAAACAAACCGTGGAGGCGATGAAAGACATCGCTTCCAAAATCGCCATCATCGACGACATCGCCTACCAGACCAACATGCTGGCTCTGAATGCCGCCATCGAAGCCGCTCGAGCCGGCGATCACGGCAAAGGCTTTGCGGTGGTGGCGGCGGAAGTGCGCAAACTGGCGGAACGTAGCCAAATAGCGGCTCAGGGCATAGGGCAACTAGCCGAAACCAGCGTCAAGACAGCGGAAAGCGCCGGGCAATTGCTGGATGCCATCGTCCCCAGCATCGCCAAGACCTCGGAACTGGTGCAGGAAATCGCCGCCGCCTCGCGGGAGCAATCCGCCGGCGTTATGCAGATCAACACCGCCATGAACCAGATGAATCAAACCACTCAGCAAAACGCCTCGGCCAGCGAAGAACTGGCCGGCACTGCCGTGGAAATGACCGGGCAAGCCGAGCAACTGCAAACCTTGATGAGCTTTTTCAAGATCAAAGACGCAGGCACGCCGAACAATCTTACCCTCCCCGTCGGAACCGAGAAGGAGATAGATCTGGATGCCGCTATTCAGGCTCATGGCGAATGGAAAACCAAGCTGAGCAGGGCCTTCCATCTTCATGAGCAGATGGATAGCGCCACTATTAGCCGCGACGATTGTTGCAAATTAGGCAAATGGCTGCATGGCCAGGCCAAGCGCGATTATTCGTATCTGGACAGTTACCGGGATTGCGTCAAAAAACATGCCGCGTTCCATATCGAGGCCGGCAGGGTAGCCAAGGCCATTAATGCCGGCCAGTACGCCGCAGCCGAAGCCATGCTGGATAAAAACAGTCGATATGCATCGGTGTCCGCCGACGTCTGTAAGGCAATTATGGCGCTGAAAAAAGAAACGAGCTGGTGAGTTGTTTGGGTAATTCTCGACTCGACCGGCTTGAGTCGCTTGATAAATCGGCAAGTCCGTTGTGAACACTTTGTCTGCCCGCTCCAGCCAAACGTCAACACAGCAAACGAGCTAATCAAAGGGGAAACATATGTTTAAGAACATGAAATTAGGCATGCGCATTGGATTGGGATTTCTGGTCGCTTTGCTTTTTTTGGCTGTCACAGGCGCGCACAGTATTAGTAATTTGAAAGCGGCGAATCAGGGATTGAAAACCATCTATGCCGACCGGGTGGTACCGTTGAAAGGACTCAAAGTCATTGCCGATGCCTATGCCGTCAGCGTGATCGACGCCGTCAATAAAACCAATTCCGGCTTGATGAACGCCGAGGATGCCTTAAAAAGTATCGAGGATGCCGACCGCTCTATCAAAAAGGAATGGGAGGCTTATATGGCGACGGAATTGACCGAGGAGGAGAGCAAGCTGGCGCGCGATGCCGAAAAACTGTTCGAACCGGCGAATCGGGATATTCAACGCCTGGAATCCGCACTGAAAAACAAAACCAACAATGTTAAAGGGCAATTGGCCGAATTCGACGGCCCGCTTTACGCGAATATCGATCCCATCGGCGGCAAAATTACCGAATTGATCGAATTACAGCTCAGAGTCGCCGAACAGGTCTATACCGCCGCCTCGGAAAAATATCGTGACACGCTACGGCTAACCATTTTCCTGATCTTGATTGCCACGGCTGTATCGGCATTGCTGGGCTTTGCGATCACTCGCACCGTCATGCGGCAGCTGGGCGGCGAACCCGATTTCGTGGCCGAGTTGACCAATAAAATTGCCGCGGGCAACCTCACCACCCGCATCGAACTCACTGCCGGCGACACCACCAGCGTCATGGCGGCGATGAATAATATGATGTTTGCCATTCAGGCCCTGGTTAGCGACGCCGGCATGCTGTCCCAAGCGGCTGTGGCAGGCAAGCTGGCAACCCGTGCCGATGCCAGCACTCATCAAGGCGATTACCGCAAAATAATAGAAGGCGTGAACGCCACGCTGGATGCGGTGATCGGTCCGCTCAACGTCGCCGCAAATTACGTGGATAGCATTGCCAAGGGGGCGATTCCAGCCAAGATCACGGACAATTACCAAGGCGATTTCAACATCATCAAAAACAATCTCAATACCTGTATCGACTCCATTGATTTGATGCGCGCCGATGTTCGCACGCTTTCGATCGCGGCACTTGAAGGAAGGCTCACCACCCGCGCGGATACCAGCCAACATCAGGGTGCGTACGGGAAGATAATCCAGGGGTTCAACGATACACTGGACAGCGTGATATTGCCTATCAATGAGGTCGCCGAAGTGTTGACGCTGGTGGAACAGGGCGATCTCACCCGAACCGTCGCGGGCGACTATCAAGGCCAGCTCGATGACTTTAAAAACACCGTCAACAATACTATCGCCAAACTCTCGCAAACCATTGCCGAAGTGATCGGCGCTACCAATCAACTGGGCAATGCCTCCGGGCAAATCAGCGCGACGTCGCAATCCCTGTCGCAAGCCTCCAGCGAACAGGCGGCAGGCGTAGAGGAAACCAGCGCCAGCATCGAGCAAATGGCGGCCAGCATCAATCAGAATACCGATAACGCCAAAGTCACCGAAGGCATTGCCGAAAAGGCATCGCAAGAAGCCATCGAAGGCGGCATTGCCGTCAAGCAGACGGTGGAAGCCATGAAAAACATCGCATCCAAGATCGGTATCATCGACGACATAGCCTACCAGACCAATATGCTGGCGCTTAACGCCGCCATCGAAGCCGCCCGTGCCGGCGACCACGGAAAAGGTTTCGCGGTGGTGGCGACGGAAGTGCGTAAACTGGCGGAACGCAGCCAAATAGCCGCCCAGGAAATCGGCAAGCTGGCGGAATCCAGCGTCAAAACCGCGGAAAGTACCGGACAATTGCTGGATGCCATCGTACCCAACATTGCCAAAACCTCCGCTCTGGTGCAAGAAATCACCGCCGCATCGAAGGAACAGTCGGCGGGAGTCAGTCAAATCAATACCGCCATGAACCAGATGAACCAGATTACCCAGCAAAACGCCTCGGCCAGTGAAGAATTGGCGGTTACCGCCGAGGAGATGACCGGCCAAGCCGAACAACTACAAACGCTGATGAGCTTTTTCAAAATCGCCCACGGCAACACGAAATTCGGGCATTAACCCAGATGGCGAATTTAATCGCAGCACGGAGTAATCCGGACATGGTTGAGACCCAGCAGGCAAACGGCGGGTTGCGGCCGCAAGGCTCGCCGGTACTGGAAAAGCACGAGTTTATCTGGATAAAGGAGTATCTGTATAAACAAGCAGGTATTGCCCTGAACGACAGCAAGCATGCCCTGGTCTGCGGACGTTTGGAAAAGCGCTTGCGGCATCACGGCTTTAACACCTACAGCGAATATTTCCGTTTATTGGGCAAACCGGGCTTCGAGCAGGAAACCACGATGGCCATCGATTTGCTGACCACCAACGAGACTTATTTTTTCAGGGAGGACAAGCATTTCGATTTTCTGAAGAGCCATTTCTTTCCCAAGCACCCCGCCGGCCGGCCGTTGCGGTTCTGGAGCGCCGCCAGCTCCAGCGGCGAAGAAGCCTACACATTGGCGATGCTGGCGGCGGAACATGCCAAAACCGGACAGTGGGAAATCATCGGCACCGACATTTCCACCCGGGTGCTGGAAAAAGCCCGGCGCGGCCTGTATCCGCTGAATGCCGCCGAAAAAATACCGGGGCCGTTGCTGAAAAAATACTGCCTGAAAGGCAGCGGCGAATACGACGGGTTTTTCCTGATCGATTCGGCATTACGCAGCCGGGTTAAATTCATGCATGCCAATCTGATCGACAAACTGCCGGAATTGGGCAACTTCGACGTGATATTTTTACGCAATGTGATGATTTATTTCGACATGCCGACCAAGCAGCGCCTGGTTGAGCGTATCCAGCCCTATCTGCGTTCCGGCGGCTATTTCATCATCAGCCATTCCGAGTCGCTCAACGGCATGAATACCGATTTGCAGATAGTCTCGCCGTCCATTTACCGTAAAGCCGGCGATGAATAACCAGCCGCGCAAACCGGACTGCTTCATCGATGTCTTTCTACAGCCCGGCGAATTCTATTTCGGCGATCGCGAAACGCGCATCAGAACCCTTTTGGGCTCTTGCGTAGCCATCACCCTTTGGCATCCCAGTTTACGGATTGGCGGCATGTGTCATTATATGCTGCCTATGCGCCGCGGCAGCCACAGGCGAACCGGAATCGACGGGCGTTATGCCGATGACGCCATGGCCTTGTTCATGCGCGAACTTGAAAATACCAGTAGCCGGCCGGCTGAATACGAAGTCAAGATGTTCGGCGGCGGCGATCAGTTTACGGTTCGCGCTCCGGCCGGCCCGATCCACGTATCGGACAGGAATATCGATGCCGGCCGTCAATTGCTAAAACAGAACGGCTTTAAGATAACGGCCGAACATCTGGGCGGCACAGGTCACCGTAACGTGATTTTCGATGTCTGGAGCGGACAAGCCTGGATTCATCATGTCGCCTGAATTCGGAACCATGCAACCCTGCGGGCTGGCTTGACGGGCATGGCGAAGCAATCTGGCCCGGACCTGGCACGAAGCCATTGGGCAATAGAAAACAGTAGTCTCGGTTAATTATTGGTCGGGCGTCGATTATCGCCGATAATGTCGCCAATTTTAGTTTCGAGGATATTGCCATGCGCTATCTACACACCATGGTCCGGGTTAACAATCTGGATGCATCGCTGGATTTTTACTGCAATAAACTGGGTTTGTCAGAAGTGCGGCGCATGGAAAGCGAAGCCGGACGCTTCACGCTGGTGTATCTGGCCGCGCCCGGCGACAGGCGACAGGCCTGTGAACACGACGCTCCGCTATTGGAGCTGACCTATAACTGGGATACCGAAGACTACACCGGTGGCCGCAACTTTGGCCATCTGGCTTTCGAGGTGGACGATATTTACAGCGTTTGCCAACGCCTGCTGGATCAGGGTGTGACCATCAACCGCCCGCCGCGCGACGGCTGGATGGCATTTATCCGCTCGCCGGATCAGATTTCGATCGAACTGCTGCAAAAAGGCGAAAAATTGCCTGTGCAGGAACCTTGGGCATCGATGGCCAATACCGGCGTTTGGTAAGAAATTGAAAGTGGTGAGCGGTTTCTCAACTTCCCACTCACCACTTCCTACTCCCCATAACCCCAAGAGATAAACCTTGCCGCCGATCAGCCTCTACATCCACTTCCCGTGGTGCATACAGAAATGCCCTTACTGCGACTTTAACTCCCATGCGGTAAAAGCCGGCATCCCGGAACACGATTATGTCGATGCACTGCTGAAGGATTTGCGGAACGACCTAAGCCTGCTCACCGCGCCGCGTACAGTGAGCAGCATCTTCATGGGCGGCGGCACGCCCAGCCTGTTTTCGCCGGAAGCGCTTGATCGCTTGCTGGCCGGCATCGGGCAATTGCTGTCCTTGAGCGAAGATTGCGAGATCACGCTGGAAGCCAATCCCGGCACCTTCGAGAGTGCCAAGTTCCGGGAATTTAGGGCTCTGGGCATCAACCGGCTGTCGATCGGCATCCAAAGCTTTGACGACCGCCATCTGAAAAAGCTGGGCCGCGTGCATTCCGCGGCGGAAGCGATCAAGGCCGTGGAAATCGCGGCTAACGCCGGTTTCGATAACCTGAATCTGGACTTGATGTTCGGCTTGCCTGAGCAGACTGAAGCCGAAGCAATCGGCGACATACAGAGCGCGATCGCGCTGAATCCTACCCATATTTCCTTTTACCAGCTGACGCTGGAGCCCAACACCTACTTTTACAAGTTTCCGCCCAAGTTGCCGGAAGACGAGGCTATCTTTGCCGCCCAAAAAGCCTGCCAGCAACTATTGGCGGAACACGGCTATCGGCAATACGAGATTTCCGCCTATGCCAAAGTAGGCTTCCAATCCCGGCATAACCGCAATTACTGGCAGTTCGGCGACTATCTGGGCATAGGCGCCGGCGCGCACGGCAAGATCACACGGGCTTTGCCGCATGACATCGTGCGTACCGCCAAACCGAAAAGCCCCGAGCAGTATTTGAAACAAACCTATCCTTCGGCTTCGCTTAGGATAAGCTCACCCAGCGTGGAGGCCATTCCCGTCGAACAATTGCCGGTGGAATTTGCAATGAATCATTTGCGTTTAACGAATGGGTTTAGTCTCGCCGATTACCAAAGGCTGACCGGCTTAAGCCCCGATACGCTGGAACCCGCATTGACGCAATGCCTGGAACAAGGCTTATTGGTCAAACAGCAGCAGCGAATTTTTTGCTCGGACAAAGGCTGGGATTTTCTGGATGTGATTCTGGAAAAATTCATACGCTAGGCTGGTCGGGGTATAATTGCCGTATCAACCGCTTCGTAAAAAACCATGCTCGACTATCAACATCAGTTTATTCAATACGCACTGGATTGCGGCGTCCTTAAATTCGGCGAATTTCAACTCAAATCCGGCCGCACCAGCCCTTATTTTTTCAACACCGGCTTGTTCAACAGCGGCGCTCAGCTCGACAAGCTGGGGCAATTCTACGCTCAGGCCTTGATCGCCGCCGGCGTCGAGGTCGATGTGCTTTACGGCCCGGCTTACAAAGGCATTCCCTTGGTCAGCACCACGGCTATCGCCTATTCGCGGATGAAAGGCGATATTCCATTCGCCTTTAACCGCAAGGAAGCCAAGGATCATGGAGAAGGCGGCACGCTGGTCGGCGCACCTTTACAAGGCAAGGTATGGATCCTCGACGACGTGATTACCGCCGGCACCTCGGTCCGGGAATCCGTCGAGATTATCCGCGCGGCGGGTGCAACGGTAGCCGGCGTGGTTATTGCTCTCGACCGCCAGGAAAAAGGCCTGAACGAATTATCCGCGGTACAGGAAGTCTCGGCTCAATTCGGCATTCCGGTAATAGCCATTATCTCGTTGGCGGACATCGTCGAATTCATTGAGCAACACGATGAAACCAGCGAAAAGCTGGCAATCATCAAAGCTTATCGCCAGCAATACGGCATTTAAGCCTGTCGTCGGATGCTCTACGATCTTCCGCTTCTGGATATTTAGTCTACAATGAGTGGTCACAATTTGCCCCCTACATTGAGTCAGTCAGCATAAAAGGCTTGCCATGAGAAATCTGGAATTTAAAGAACAGTTGCACGAATATTCGCATTGGCGTGAACAACTGATACAAGCTATCGAGATGTATAGGGAATGGCGCAACCGTTATAAATTCAGCGACCCGCAAAGCACCGACACCATACTTAATATTTTGCAAGGCTTACATTCCGACCGCATCACGTTGGCATTCGTTGCTGAATTTTCCCGTGGCAAGACCGAACTGATTAACGCCCTGTTTTTTGCCGAAACCGGGGTTCGTCTGCTGCCGTCCTCGCCAGGCCGCACCACCATGTCGCCGACCGAGTTGTTCTGGGACGAAGCGGGCGGCAGCTATATCCGTCTGCTTAACATCGAAAGCCGCTTGGAAGACATCTCGCTGATGGATTACAAACGCAATCCCGACCGCTGGACGCAGATCAATCTGGATTGCGATTCGCCCACTCAAATGCAGGAAGCCTTCAGAGAACTGATTTCCGTCAAGCGCGTCACCAAGGACATGGCCGACAAACTGGGTTTATGGAACGAACGGGAAGCGGCCGAACAAGGCATCATTAATCCCGAATTCGTCGAAGTGCCCTGCTGGCGGCATGCGCTGATCAGCTTTCCGCACCCGCTGCTGAAAGAAGGTTTATGCATTCTGGATACTCCGGGTCTTAACGCTTTGGGTACGGAACCGGAATTGACGTTGAGCATGCTGCCCAGCGCCCAGGCCATCGTTTTCGTATTGGCCGCCGATACCGGCGTCACCAAAAGCGACCTGGAAATGTGGAAAAGTCACGTCTGCACCTCCCATGGTCAACGCCGCCAAGGTCTGGCGGTCGTCATGAACAAAATCGACTCGATGTGGGACGATCTGGCCGGCGACAGCGGTTACGACGCCGCCATTCAAAAACAAATCGATACCTCGGCAACGATTTTAAACTTGAATAAAGACCTGATCTTCCCGGTTTCGGCCAAACAGGCGCTGCTGGCCAAAGTAAAAGGCGACGATGCGCTGCTGGAAAGAAGCCGCTTGAATAAGCTGGAAAACTACCTTTCCGAAGACATACTCGACCAACGCCGCACCATCCTGAAAGCGGTTGTCGAAAAGGAAATCGGCTTTCTGGTCAGCGAGTCCATCAAATTGATGGACGGCAAGATCGTCAATGCCGACAAACAACTGAATGAATTCAAGCAGGTCGATTTTGAAAATCAGGAGATGACCGGCAAATTGATGGCGGAAACCCGCGATCGCCAAAACGCCTACATGGCGAATATCGAAAACTTCCAAGCCAGCCGCAAGGTTTTTGCGGTGCAGGCCAAGATGCTGATCGACAGTTTTGCCAAGGAAAAAATCGACGCCATCATCGTGCGCACTCGCCAGGACATGAGCAAAAGCCTGACCACTTACGGCATGAAGCAGAACATGCGTAAATTGTTCGACGAACTGCGCGATTTGCTCCAGGACTCGGTCGATATTACCGACGAAACCCGCCGCCTGATCAAGGCCATTCACAAGAAATTCCAGGACGAATACGGCTTCAAGGAAATCGAACCGCAACTGTTTTCGATCAAACAATATCAGTTTGAACTGGAACAGATTTTCGATGAAGGTGAAGCCTTCCGCAACAGCGCCAAAACCACGATGACCGAGCAAAGCATAGTGGTCAACAAACTCTACAGCACGCTGATTGCCAAGGCCAGAAACATTCTGGCACAAGCCCACAAAGACGCGGCCACCTGGAGCAATAGCGTACTGACGCCGCTGATGCACCAGATTAAGGATCATAAAAAGCAGATCGAAAGCCGCTTGATCATGCTCAGAAAAATCAACGAATCGAAAGGCAATGTCGGCGAAAGCATAGCCCAGCTCGAAGCGGAACTGGCGCCGTTGAAACTGCAACGCCAGCAACTGCTTAGCATCGTCAAGTCGATGTATATTGAGATTAAGGACAATTGACGAACTCAGCCGGATTGACCGTTCCGGCAAAGGTTTAGTTAGATCAACAACCACCCTGTTCGGAGTGGCGCTTGACCCGGTTGCGGCCGGCATCCTTGGCGGCATATAAGGCTTTATCGGCCGCCATCATCAAATCGTTGCCGGTTTTTCCATGATTCGGGAACGATGCAACGCCAAACGAAGCCGTCACCGGAATAATCGCCTCGCCAAACACGACAGGCTCGGCGGCAATAGCCGCCCGTAATTGTTCGGCGCGCTCACTGGCTTTTTCTTCGCTCATATCGGGAAGAACCAGAAAGAACTCTTCACCGCCGTAACGGCAATTGATATCGCTGCTGCGGGAATGCCGTTTCATCAATCCGGCAAACACTCTTAATACCACATCGCCGGCCAGGTGACCGTAACAATCGTTGACGGCCTTGAAATGATCCAGGTCCGTCATCACCACGCTGACACAATAACCGTGCCGTTCCGCCAAAATCAGTTCCCGTTCCAGGCTTTCGTTGAGATAAAGCCTGTTGTATAAGCCGGTTAAGGGGTCGCGGATGGCTTGCTCGCGCAACTGATTCTGCAGTTCATTGACTTCACGCTCGGCCCGCAACTTCTCGGTAATGTCGGCCCATACCGCAATCAACGCCGGTTTGCCGCTGATGTTGATCGGTGCATTGCCCGAGATTTCGACAGTAATAATGCTGTCGTCCTTGCGTAATGCGTTAATGACGAAGCCGATTTGCTTGAGTTCGCCGGCCAATCCTCTACGCATCGCCTCGATAGCATAGGCTCGGTCGCTCTCGGGTGTAATATCCATCGGGCCCAATTGCAAAATTTCGTCGACACTGTAGCCGATAATTTCGGCAAACTTCGGGTTAGCATATTGGAACCGCCCGTCCATCACCATGGTAATGCCGACCAGCGATTGGTCGAGTACGCTGTGGAACTTGTTTTCCGCTTCCCTAAGCGCACGGTTGATTTTTTCGTTCTCGCGCAACGAGGCTTCCAGCTCCTGAGTGCGCCTCAGCACCTGCTCTTCGAGCAGGATCGCGCTCTGAAACAGATTGAAATCGGAGCTGTGAACACTGCTGCTGCGTTCGGCGCGATTCATCAGCACCTGGATGATTTTGTTCAGCCGGACAATTTCGTTTCGCAAAGCCTGTTCGTCGGCGCCGGCATCCCGCCGCATCGATTCATTCATCGTTAGCCTCTCCAGCAACGCTTCCTATCGCAACGGCAGCAAAGGTCTGGTTAACATGCACCCCACAAAATTGTTCGCCATAGGTATTGAATCCTATCGCGTTATTTTCGCGGAAAATATCGCCGACGCGATCAGGCAGACCGTCCTGCAAAATTTCCAGCTTACGCAATATGCAATCGCAGCAAAGAACCAACTGCGGCGGACCGATCTGCGAGCGGACTTTGGCAAAGGCGTGTTGCAAGTTTTCCAGCAGATCCACGCCATGCGCCACGCGCAACACCAAACCCTCTTCAATCGCGCAATAAAAGGTCAGGCTGTCATCGGGATTGGCTCTCTGAATCGATCGGACATAATAGCCACCATCGATCACCACCACGACCGGAAACGCCGCGAAATGCATCGGATCGAGATCGCCGACATCTACCCCCACCAGCCGCGCATATTCCTGGGCCGCCGGCAAACCGTTAATTTCCCTGACGATACGATGCGCCTCGTCCGCTTCCGTCACCACCATCCGTTCCTCAGTGGGCATAAAATGCTGGGTTTTGAATATCCTGAAAGGCAAGGTGGTCGTCAGCAGTATCAGCACGGCGCTATCGGCGTGAAAGCGGCCATTGAAATAGACATAAGTTCCTCTGAAGCGCAATCCATCGCCGGCCGAGCCACCTATCATCGGAATTTTTCCCAGCACATTCTGCAAAATCCGAGTCACCGGTTCCTCGCGAACCGACAAGCCGTCAATCAGCAATAAGCCGAAGCTATTTTGGGCATTGGCTTGCAAAGCTCCGCCTTCCAAACGTTGCAGCATATCCTGCCCAAATGCATAACCTTTGGATTCTTCAAATTGTTGCAAATTATCCAGATGACCGGTCACCGCGTTACAGTCATCGGCGGAGAAACTGGCGCCGACCAGGCTGTAGTCGCAAAAACCGCTCGGACTGATTTCGCCCGCCGTGGTGCATCCCACCACTTGAACGCCGGCAAACCGACTTTGCATTTCACTCGCTAAAGCCTCGCGCGGATAGTCGCTGGAACAGAAAAAGATCAGCAATGCCATATCGGGCTGCGCAACGCCTTCATAAAGCTCGCGCACCGCCTGGCGGGGATCTGTCGCCCGCGATTGGGCAATTCGTATGGTCTGCTGGCTGCTCATCGTCCCCCCCTTTATCGACAACATCCGGTCGATCATTCTATACAAGCAGGGTTATTCAGGCTATTCGAGCCTATACCGTTAATGTTGGGTTTGCGTTTGAGAGTATTTTAATGTTGGTTATTTCCCATGCCTTCGTTTGGCGTCTTCGTTGCATGCCCGGTCAACCAAAGACCGGGCCGAGGATCGAGCGCCCGATTGTCTTGATCCGCAAAGCGGAACGGCACCGACACCAGTTCCATGCCCCGATTGACCTGCACCGCAAAGTGCAAATGCGGGCCGGTAGTAAGGCCGGTGTTGCCGGAAAAACCGATGCGCTGCCCGGCCTCTACCGTCAAGCCGGCATAAACCAGGGCCGATTCCACCGCCAGATGCGCATAAATCGCCATCGAACCGTCGTCATGCAGGATACGGATACTGTTGGCCTTGCTGGCATACGCTTGCTGGGTGCCGCTTTCGAAATAGTCGTTATCCACATCCAGAACCACGCCGCCGCGAGCCGCATAAATCGGAGTGTCGACCGGCATCATGATGTCGACCGCATAGCGGTTTTGCGCATCGTTATGGCTGAATTCGCCATCGAAACCCTGGCTTATTTGAAAGCGGCTGTTTGCCGCTATCGGCGGCAGATACAAAGTGTCGCCGACATAATCGGCCAACGGACGACCAATCACATGACGATATTGCAAGGCAAATCGCCAGGACTGGGCGTGCTCGACGCCTCGTATCTTGAAGAGGGTGGCGGACTCGCCGGGTTCCACGACAAAGCGTCTCGGCAGTTCCGGGCTGGCAATAACATTCTCATGCTCGCCCCAACCCACTTCGACTTCAACCGGGCCGGGATATTGGTTCAAGATGAAAAAATCCGGACTGGTTTTATCGCCGGACTTTTCCAGCCAGACCCGCTGCTTACCGGCAACTCTTAACTGCCGAACTTCCACCTGCCGATCGGTCTTGGGCGGCTGATCAGTGTAGTGCCAGCCGTGCTCATCCTGATACTTGTAAAGCTTTTTCGCTACGCCGGTTGGAGAAACCAGCAGCAGCGAAATTAACCAGCCAGTACGCAAGATAGGTTGAGGCAATAAGCGCATCGGCTTGCCCTTGCATGATGGGCTTGTTACTTGCGAGTGGAACTAAAGGTATAGGAACGGACGACGCCCTGCGGATCGAAGCGGATCAGCAAATCCTGAGTATCGTCGCCGCCAAACAACGAATATTTGTAAATACCGTAAGTCCAGGTCGGACGGCCGTCTTCCATGCCGGTGCGCCAGGGAGTACCGAACAGTTCGGAAATATCTTTTTTGCTGGTTTGGCCGACTTTAATTTCAGGCACCCGTGTTGCGGCGAACTCCTGGCCGACAGTAACGCAGCCGGTCAGTTGGGTGGCGGCAATGCCTCCGGCCAATAGCAACGAACTAAGTTTTAGGGCTTGAAAACCGCGGTTTGAAAAAAGTTTTTTCATGAATTTTGCCTGCCTGGAAAAGTGATGGTTATAAAACGCTGGAAACTCGGCTATCTTAGCCGTATATCGCCCTTATCCGAAACCTAATTGTATCCAAAATCCCATGCCATCCCAATCTAACGCTTTGCCTCTCGATAGCTTAAATTTCGATAATCGCTTCGTTCGCGAATTGCCCGGCGATCCCGAACCCGACAACTACCGCCGCCAAGTCTACGAGGCGTGTTATTCGCGGGTACAACCAACCAAGGCCGCCAACCCGCGCCTGCTGGCGTATTCCAGGGAAATGGCGGAACAACTGGATTTATCGACCGAGGTTTGCGAATCCGACGACTTTTGCCAGGTATTTGCCGGCAGCCGTTTGGCGCAAGGCATGGAGCCCTATGCTACTTGCTATGGCGGCCATCAGTTCGGGCAATGGGCCGGGCAACTGGGCGACGGTCGGGCCATCAACCTCGGCGAAGTCGTCAATAGCCGCGGCCAGCGTCTGGCCTTGCAACTGAAAGGCGCCGGGCTGACGCCTTATTCGCGTAGCGCCGACGGCCTGGCGGTACTGCGTTCGTCGATCCGCGAATTTTTATGCAGCGAAGCCATGCATCATCTGGGCGTACCCACCACCCGAGCCCTGAGCGTGATCCTGACCGGCAAGCAAGTGGTGCGGGACATGTTCTACGACGGCAATCCGCAACTGGAGGCCGGCGCCGTGGTGTGCCGGGTGGCGCCGTCGTTCACCCGCTTCGGCAACTTCCAGATATACACGGCCCGCGACGACCTGGGAACCTTAAAAAAACTGGCCGATTACACGATACGCACCGATTTTCCGCATCTGGGCGAACCGTCCGCCGCCGTTTACCTGCAATGGTTCGAAGAGGTTTGCCGAACCACCGCCGAAATGATCGTCCACTGGCAGCGTGTCGGCTTCGTGCATGGAGTAATGAATACCGACAACATGTCTATCCTCGGCCTGACCATAGATTACGGTCCCTACGGCTGGCTGGAAAACTACGATCCGGACTGGACGCCCAACACCACCGATGCCCAGGGCCGCCGCTATCGCTTCGGCAATCAACCCAAGATCGCCTATTGGAACCTGGTGCAACTGGCCAATGCCATCTATCCGCTAATCAGGCGCGCCGAGCCCTTGGAACAGGTGTTGACAATCTACACCGCCACCTTCGAGCAAGGTTGGCAAACCATGATGGCAAACAAGCTGGGCTTGAAACGACTCGATGCCGCCGGCGACGACGACATGGTCGCCAACTTGTTAAAGCTGTTGAGAGAAGCCGAAACCGACATGACGCTGTTCTTTAGGGGGCTAGCGAATATTGGAGCGGAGCAAGCAGAAACCGATTTTCTCATGCTGCTGGAGCAATGCGGTTATCAGACCCTGACCGAGGAAAACAAGGCACTGGCCCTATCATGGTTCGAGACTTACCGGGCTCGTCTGCGCCAAGACGCCAGGCCGGAGGCCGAGCGCCGCGCCGCGATGAACGCCGTCAATCCAAAATACGTGCTGCGCAACTATCTGGCCCAACAGGCGATAGATTTGGCCGAACAGGACGATTTTTCCATGGTTTGGGAGTTGCTGGAGGTATTGAGACATCCCTACGACGAACAGCCCGATAAACAGCGATTCGCCGATAAGCGCCCGGATTGGGCAAAACAACGGGCCGGCTGTTCGATGTTGTCGTGTAGCTCGTAAACCCCGGCATAAGCCTGAAAGGCGCAATGGAACTGGGTTCCGCAGCGATTTCAATCGGCACAAACCGGAAAAAAACATGCCGAAAACGGCCATTTCGGGTATCCTTTTCATAGTTTGTCCAACGATTTTTCCCCAGGCAGCGTAATGAACAACAGCTTAAATACAGACGTTAACGGAATACCAGACATCGATCCAGACGAAACCAGAGAATGGATGGAAGCGCTGGAATCGGTGATTGAAAAGGAAGGCAGCGACCGCGCCAGCTTTCTGATTGAGAAACTGGTCAGTACCGCCAGGCAGTCTGGTTCGGACATTCCGTTTTCGGCCAACACCGCTTACATCAACACCATTCCGGTCGATAAACAGCCCAATTTTCCCGGCAATACCGACATCGAACGCACCATCCGTTCCTATGTGCGCTGGAATGCGATGATGATGGTATTACGCGCCAACAAACACACCAATGTCGGCGGCCATATCGCCAGCTTCGCCTCCGCCGTGACTCTATACGACGTCGGCCAGAACCATTTCTGGAACGCGCCTTCCGACAAGCACGGCGGCGACCTAATTTTCTCGCAAGGCCATTCCGCGCCAGGCACCTATGCCCATGCCTTCCTGCTGGGCCGCCTCAGCGAAGCACAAATGGACAATTTCCGCCAGGAAGTCGGCGGCAACGGCTTGTCGTCCTATCCGCATCCCTGGCTGATGCCCGATTTCTGGCAATTCCCGACCGTATCGATGGGCCTCGGCCCCATCATGGCGATTTATCAAGCCCGTTTCATGCGCTACATGCAAAATCGCGGCTTTGCCAATACCGATGGCCGCAAGGTCTGGGCATTTTTGGGTGACGGCGAAACAGACGAGCCGGAAACCCTGGGCGCGATCGGCATGGCCGGCCGCGAGAAGCTAGACAACCTGATCTTTGTGGTCAACTGCAATCTGCAACGCCTGGACGGCCCGGTACGCGGCAATGGCAAGATCATTCAGGAACTGGAAAGCAACTTCCGCGGCGCCAACTGGAATGTGATCAAGGTGATCTGGGGCCGGCGCTGGGACGCGATCCTGTCGCGCGACAAGAACGGCCTGATCGTCAAACGCATGATGGAATGCGTCGACGGCGATTACCAAACCTTCAAATCCAAGGACGGCGCCTACGTCCGCGAACACTTCTTCAACACCCCCGAACTGCAGGAACTGGTCAAGGATTACACCGACCGCGACATCTGGGAATTGAATCGCGGCGGCCACGACCCGATCAAAGTGTTTGCCGCCTTCAACTCCGCCGTCAACCATAACGGCCAACCCACCGTGGTTCTGGCCAAGACCATCAAGGGTTACGGCATGGGCGATTCCGGCCAGGCGCAAAACACCAGCCATCAGCAGAAGAAGATGAGCATGGAGTCGATCAAATACATCCGCGACCGTTATCAACTGCCGGTCAGCGACGATGAACTGGTCAACCTGCCTTATATCCGCTTCGCCGAAGACTCCGCGGAACTCAATTACCTGCGCCAGCGCCGCGTCGATCTGGGCGGTTATCTGCCGGCTCGCCGCACCAAGGCTTATCCGCTGGAAATTCCGGCGCTGTCGACCTTCAAAACCATGCTGGAAGGTACCGGCGAAGGCCACGAAATATCCACCACCATGGCGTTTGTCCGCATCCTGAATATTCTGGTGAAAGACAAACAGATCGGCAAACGCATCGTCCCCATCGTTCCCGACGAATCGCGCACCTTCGGCATGGAAGGCATGTTCCGCCAGCTCGGTATCTGGTCGCAGGTCGGCCAGCTTTATACCCCGCAAGATGCCGAACAACTGATGTTCTACAAGGAAGACAAGCACGGCCAGGTGTTGCAGGAAGGCATCAACGAAGCGGGCGGCCTGTGCGACTGGATCGCCGCCGGCACCGCTTATTCGACCCACGGCGTGCCGATGATCCCGTTCTTCATCTATTACTCGATGTTCGGCTTCCAACGCGTCGGCGACCTGATCTGGGCCGCGGCCGACCAACGTACCCGCGGCTTCCTGCTGGGCGGCACCGCCGGACGCACCACACTGAACGGAGAAGGCTTGCAACACGAAGACGGCCATAGCCATCTGATGTCGGCGACGGTACCGAACTGCTATTCTTACGATCCGACCTTCGCTTGCGAACTGGCGGTGATCATTCAGGACGGCTTGCGCCGGATGTATGTCGAACAGGAAGACATTTTCTATTACATCACCCTGATGAACGAAAACTACGAACAGCCCGCGATGCCGGAAGGCGCCGAAAACGACATCCTGAAAGGCATGTACCTGTTCAAGAAAGGCCCCAACAGCAAAAAGCCGCGCGTGCAATTGCTGGGCTCCGGCACCATTTTCATCGAGGTCATCTTTGCGGCCCAACTGCTGCACGAGGACTGGGGCGTGGACGCCGATTTATGGAGCTGCCCAAGCTTTACCGAGCTGGGCCGCGACGGCCAAAGCTGCGAACGCTGGAACCGTCTGCATCCGACCGAAAATCCGCGCATCTCGCATGTCGAACGTTGCCTGGCAAACAGCAAGGGTCCGGTCATTGCCGCCACCGACTATATGCGCGCCTTCGCCGAGCAAATTCGGCCTTGGGTAAATCGGCCTTACACGGTGTTGGGCACCGACGGTTTCGGCCGCTCCGACACCCGCGCCAACCTGCGCAGTTTCTTCGAGGTGGATAGGCACCATATCGCCGTAGCAGCCCTGTATAGCCTGGCGCAAAGCGGCGAATTCGACGCGGCCAAGGTGGAAGTGGCGATTGCCAAATACAACATCAACCCAGAAGCAAGCTCCCCCTGGCTGATTTAACGGAAACGACGACATGAGTTTTTTAATCGAAATTAAAGTGCCCGATCTGGGCAATGTCGCCGACATCGACATCATTGAGGTTCTGGTCAAACCCGGCGACGAAGTAGCGCTGGAGCAAACCCTGGCAGTGATGGAAACCGACAAGGCCACCATGGACTTGCCGGCCAGCGCCGCAGGCAAGGTGCAACAGGTACACATCAAGGTCGGCGACAAGGTCGCGGAAGGCACCCTGATCGCCACGCTGGAAGTCGCCGCCGATCCGGCATCGCCCAGCAAACCGGCGCCGACGCCGGCGGTACCGGTTGCCCAGGTCGAAGCCGCTCCGACACCAGCGCCAGCGCCCGAACCGGCTAAAGTCGAAGCCGCCAAACCGGCGGCGGCACCCGCCGCGCCGATTGCAGTCAGCAGCACGGGCGGTAGCAAGGCACACGCCACGCCCAGCGTCAGATTGTTCGCCCGCGAACTCGGCGTCGATTTAAGCAAAATCCAAAACGGCAGCGGCCGCAAGGGCCGTATCCTCAAGGACGATGTCAAGAACTTCGTCAAACAGGCCTTGACCTCCGCACCGGCGGCGACCGGCGCCGGCATTCCGGCCATCCCGGCGGTCGATTTCAGCCAGTTCGGCGAAATCGAGGAAAAACAGCTCAGCAAAATCAAACGTCTGACCGGCCAGAACATGACCCGAGTCTGGCTGAACCTGCCGATGGTGACCTACCACGACGAGGTCGCCATCGACGAGATGGAAGAATTCCGCAAGTCGGTCAACGCCGGCCAAGCCAAGGATGCCGTCAAGCTCACCGGCCTGGTGTTCATCATGAAGGCACTGGTGGCGGCGATGCAGAAATTCCCGGCCTTCAACAGCTCCTTGTCGGCCGACGGCGAAAGACAAATCCTCAAGAAATACTTCCATATTGGCATCGCCGTCGACACCCCGAACGGCCTGGTGGTACCGGTAATTCGCGACGTCGATCAGAAAGGCATCTTCCAGCTCTCCACTGAACTGGCGGAGAAAAGCGAACTGGCCAGACAAGGCAAGCTGAAACCGGCCGACATGCAGGGCGGTTGTATGACCATCTCCAGCCTGGGCGGCATCGGCGGCACGGCGTTCACGCCCATCGTCAATGCGCCGGAAGTGGCGATCCTGGGCGTCACCCGCGCCAAAGTTCAGCCAGTCTGGAATGGCTCGTCATTTGAACCGAAATTGATGTTGCCGCTGGATATTACGTACGACCACCGCGTCATCGACGGCGCCGAGGGTGCGCGCTTCATGGAAGCGCTGAAAGCCAATCTGGCCGATATTCGGCGGTTATTGTTGTAAATGTAGGGGCGCTCATGCGCCTCTTTAATTTTACAGGGCGAATCAATTCGCCCCTACAAACGGTTATCAATCGTGTAGGTTGGGTTCGCGACAGCGTAACCCAACGTTCGAGCGTTGGGCTTCCTTTCATTCAGCCCAACCTACCTGTAATTTGGGAGTTAAGGATATGAGCAATTCCGTCACACACGCCGAAGTATTGGTTCTAGGCGGCGGCCCCGGCGGTTACACGGCGGCGTTCCGCGCCGCCGATCTGGGCAAACAAGTGGTGCTGGTCGAGCGCTACCCGGTGCTGGGCGGCGTCTGCCTCAACGTCGGCTGCATTCCGTCCAAGGCCTTGCTGCATGTCGCGCAAATCATCCACGAGGCCGAGGCGATGGCCGAACACGGCGTCGGCTTCGGCAAGCCCGCTATCGATCTGGACAAGATCAGAAGCTGGAAACACAGCGTCAGCCAAGGCCTGAATCAGGGCCTCGGCAAACTGGCCAAGCAACGCAAGATCACCGTGATCAACGGCGTGGGCAAATTCGCCACCGCCAACAGCCTGCTGGTGACTGGCGAAAACGGCGAGCAAACCGTGACCTTCGACAACGCCATCATCGCCGCCGGCTCGCACCCGACCAAAATTCCGGTATTCCCCAACGACGACGAACGCCTGTGGAACTCCACCGATGCGTTGGAACTGAAATCCATTCCCGGCAAACTGCTGATCGTCGGCGGCGGCATCATCGGCCTGGAAATGGCCACGGTTTATCACGCGCTGGGCTCGAAAATCAGCGTCGTCGAGTTGATGGATCAAATCATCCCCGGTTGCGACAAGGATCTGGTCACGCCGCTGCAACGCAAGATCAAGAAGCAATACGACAACCTCTGGTTACAAACCCGCGTCAAGGCCATAGACTCTGCGCCAGAAGGCCTGAAAGTCAGCTTCGAAGGCAAGAACGCCCCGGAATCGGAAGTGTTCGATGCGGTATTGGTCGCGGTCGGCCGCCGTCCCAACGGTAAACTGATCGACGCAGAGAAAGCCGGCATCAACGTCGACGAAGCCGGTTTCATCGCCGTCGACAAGCAGCAGCGCACCAACGTCGGCCACATCTTCGCGATTGGCGACATCGTCGGCAACCCGATGTTGGCGCACAAGGCCAGTTACGAAGGCAAGATCGCCGCCGAAGTGATCAGCGGCATGAAGGCCGGCTTCGACGCGCTCACCATTCCGTCTGTTGCCTACACCGACCCGGAAGTAGCCTGGATGGGCCTGACCGAGAACCAGGCGCAACAGCAAGGCGTCGAATACGAAAAAGGCGTGTTCCCTTGGGCAGCCAGCGGCCGCTCCCTGGCGCTGGGACGCAACGAAGGCTTGACCAAGATACTGACCGACAAGACCACAGGCCGCTTGCTCGGCGCCGGCTTCACCGGCCCCGGCGCCGGCGAACTGCTGGCCGAGGCGGTGCTTGCCCTGGAAATGGGCGCCGACGCCGAAGACATCAGCCTGACCATCCACGCCCACCCCACCCTGTCCGAAACCTTCGCGTTCGCGGCGGAAATGGTCGAGGGGACGATTACGGATTTGTATATCAAGAAGGAAAAAAATCCGTAGGCGTAAAATGTAGATACCGTCTCTCAAGTCAACGTTAAATTGCATAATTTGGTTGGTAAGGCAGGCGGGTTTTCAAAACACCGAAGCATAAATGGACGAGTTTACGCATAGCGGCACCGAGAGCGGACATTTTGGT